>JACCDN010570229.1_pt1 | contig 22709 bp, 49 predicted proteins | sample 7441691 | NCBI WGS metagenome assembly JACCDN01 (sample SAMN15323439, study PRJNA562643) | freshwater metagenome | isolation source: river surface water | place: USA:Blue River Watershed | collected 2017-08-16 | reverse complement strand
TTTTACCCAGCACTAAAACTTTGCGGTGAATCCGGAGAAGTTGCTGAAAAAGTAGCCAAAGGATGGAGAGATGCTAATGGAGAATTTGATGAAGAACGTATAAAAGGGATTAAATTTGAGCTTGGTGATGTGTTGTGGTATATAACAGCAGTTGCAGATGATTTGGGTTTTAATTTAATTGATGTTGCTAATTTAAATATTACAAAAATCGTAGACAGAAGAGCAAGAAAAGTAGTTAATGGAAATGGGGACTATCGTTAAAAACAAAAAATAATACAATGAAAACTAAAAACAAAGAAATTAATAATTACGAAAAAAAGTATATAAATACAAAAACAAATTATGTTTCCATATCTGATTTTAGAGAATTAGACATAGAAACTGTTTTAAAAAAAATAGAGAACGAAATTATTAGTAAGAAAAATAAACTTAAAGAAAAAGGCTCTGCCTTTGCGAAAATTACAATTGGAAGTTTTGCTTTTAATGCAAATTTTAATATTAAAAGATTAGAAACAGACATAGAGTATAATGCAAGAATTGCCAAATATGAAAAACAAGAAGAAACGAAAAGAAAAAAAGAAGAAGAAAAGATTAAAAAAGATTTTTTGAAACTTGCAGAATTAAAAGAAAAATATAAAGAATTTGCAAATCCAGATGAAGCTATTATGGCTCAAAGAAAAAATAAGACAGAAAAATCAATCATTTCAATTAAAGACTAAATGAATAAATCAGAAGAAGAAAGTACTCATCCTAAAATTATAATTACACCTCCACTCAACGCATTGGAAATAAAAAAACCAATTTCTATATCTTTGGATTTCGATGGAGTGATTCATTCCTATTCAAAGGGATGGCAAGATGGCTCTATATATGACCAACCCATACCGGGCTCAATTGAATTTATAGGTGAAGTAATGTGGAAACATCAAATTTCGGTTTTTGTTTTATCAACAAGAAATCCATATCAAATAAAAGAATGGTTTGATAATGTTGTTTTTAAAAACAAAGAATCGTTGTTTTCAACAAAAATAATCCCTGATAATTTAAATAAGTGGGAAGAAAAGTGCGTTCTTGGGATAACAAATCGTAAATTAGTTGCTTCTGTTTACATAGATGATAGAAGTTTAACTTTTGATGGTGATTTCAGTAGTTTATTGCCTAAAATTTTTTCTTTTAAAACCTGGATGAACAGATAAAAATTTTTAAAAATGGAGATATTAAAATTTATTTATTATGGTTTGGGTATTCTTTTCGCATATTATCATCATAAATCTTTTTTGGTTCTTCCGAGTTTAAATACTGGAATTGGAATATTAAAAAAAATTGAATTAGAAATTAAAAATAACCATCACAGTCCAAGTCTACAAGATTTTCCTGAAATTATTGATTTTTTGAATATTTTAATTAGAAGAACTATAATTTCATTGTTGTTTGTTGTTTGGATGTACATGGGGCTTTTTAGTTCTAATTGGATTTATTTTATAATAGTTTTTGTAATAAACTTAATTGTTATTAGCCCCATAATAAGACTTTTTAAGAATAACGAAAAAATTAAATTAATTGCACAACGATTTACAACAGTATTATTTTGGCTACTATGTATGTTTTTGCCGTTTAATACTTTTTTTTTAAAAATAGATTCTAATACTTTTATTGGAATTATAAAAAAAATTATATGGACACTTTAGAAAAAATAGAAAAAGTTCTTGAACACATTCAGAATGTTCAAAGAAATTGCTATAAACTTGGAATAAAAATAATTAAATCCGGAGATATAGAGCTTGGTCGCAATCTAATAGCAAATGGACAAATTCATGATAATAGTAAATTTAAAGGGATAGAATTTGACCATTTATTTTTTGGAGACCCACTTTTGAGTGATGTTGTAAGACATCATAGTTCGACTAATTTACACCACCCTGAACATTGGGGAACTATACATGAAATGCCAAAAGTTTATATTGCAGAAATGGTTTGCGATTGGGCAGCACGTTCTTCTGAGTTTGGAAGTGACCTACGAAAATGGGTTTATGACGAATCAACCGTTAAATTCAAATATCAAATGACAGACAAAGTAGGAGAATATGTTGAATTTTTTCTAAATTTATTACTTGATAAACCTTTTATAAAATTAAAAACAAATGAATAGCCTAACCAAAACAATCTTATGGATACTTGCCGGAGTAATTATAATATCTACACTTAAAACAATTTTTCAAATTTCCGGATTAGCAAGTTTGATTGTTTCTGTAGTAATGTGGATTTTCTTTTTCAAAATATATATAAAATACATACCAAACAAATGGAAATAACATGAAACCAAAAAATATTTTTTTAGTAAGACATGGAGAAAGCGAAGGAAATGTTGATTATAGATTGTATGGTCAAAAACCTGATTACAGATTGTTATTAACTGAAAAAGGCAAAAAACAAGCTATTGAAGCCGGTGAAAAGTTATTCAAATTGATTGATAATCGCACGGTGTTTTTTTATGTTTCTCCTTTATGGAGAACAAGAATGACTTTTGAAGGTATTGCTCAATCTTTTTCAGATGACCTAAATAAGTTGAAATGGTTTGAAGAACCAAGAATTAGAGAGCAAGAATGGGGACACTTAAGAAGTCAAGAAGAATGTGACAGAGTTGATAAAGAAAGAAATGAATTTGGAAGTTTTTATTATAGAATTCCAGATGGAGAATCTTGTGCTGATGTTTTTGATAGAATGAGTGATTTTTTCAATACACTACATAGGGATTTTCAAAAAGAAGATTTCCCTGAGAATTGCGTTTTAATCACTCATGGAACTGCAATAAAATGTTTTTTAATGAAATGGTTTCATTGGACAGTTGAAGAATTTGAATCTGTGAAAAATCCAAAAAATTGTGAAATATTTCAAATGACATTACAAGAAAATAATAAATATAAACTTGTAACAGAATTAAAAAAGAAGAAACTTTACCCACAATTGATATCCGAAAATGTTTTTTTAAATAATCCAAAACCAGAATTCGAAATATTAAGAATCAGAAGAAGTTGGATAGATAAAAGAGAAGAAGGCTTTTTGTTTTCCAAAAAAGAAATCTATTTTCATAACTTAGAATTATTTACAAAAGAAGATAGTGAATTTGAAAAATTATTAAAGAAAATAAAAAATATAAATAATATATATTGTGATTATAAAATAGATTGTGTTAAAAGAAATAGTGACGGTCAAGTTTTTAAATTTGGAGATGAAGTTTTAGTTGAAGATAAATTACTTAAAATAAATTATTTTTATTTAGATGGATTTAATTATATTAGAAGTTATTTTCTTAAAAGTCAAAGTGGAATACAAGCTGATTTTGGAGGTGGAGAATTTATAGACATTAATCAATTAAAAAAATATCATGGCATATAATTCCATATAAGTGTAAATAATTTTTGAAAACACAATCCTCCTTTTAAAGAGAGAGAAATAAACCTTTGTAAATCGGTTAAATCTTTTGGAAATTTACAAAAATTCAAATGTTCAGATATAAACAAATATAAATAAAATGGGAAAAAGAAAATCAACCCCAGAAGAAGAGGAAATTAAAAAGCAACAAAGAATAGAAGATTCTTTAAATTCTAATAAAAAAGAATTAATTGAATGTTGTTTGAAAGGATTTATTCCTGAGCCTACTCGTTTTTTCGAGATAGGAGAAGAGGTTGCTTCTGGAGCTCATTTACAAACTTCTGTTTTAGATTATGATTTGGATAAAAAAATATATTTAATAAGCCATGATTATATAATTGAACCTGGTTCTCATGATAGTGGCAAACAATTTCAAAGTAGAAGATGGGTAGCTTGGGTTGACTTGGATAAAAAGAAAGATTATTCTAAAACTCCAATCATTTCTTATAAGGATGAATTGGATTTACAATTTTATCAAAGCTCTATTAGTTCTTTTCATTCTGTTGTATATCATTTTGGTATTGATTTAAACCCGGAATATCAACGTGAACTCGTTTGGGAATTAGATGATAAAATAAAATTAATAGATTCCATTTTTGACAACGTTGATATTGGTAAATTTGTTTTAGTACGAAGGTCATACTCATCAAATAAACATATGTATGAAATTCTTGATGGTAAACAGAGGTTGTCGGCAATTATGGATTTTTGGGAAGACCGATTTAAATGGAGAGGTAAAAAATTTTCAGATTTACATCCTTATGATAAATCACATTTTGAAAATTATAAAATATCTAAGGCGGAATTAAATGAGCCTAAAGATAAAAATGTGCTCTATAAATTTTTCTTAAAACTAAATATCTCTGGTAAACCAATTGAACAAAATCATCTAAATAAAGTAAAAAACCTAATTGTTAATGAACCCAAAAACATATAACAGATTATTCGTTGTGGTTGAACCAGGTTCACTTCACCACTATTTAATATATTTGTCAATAACTTTATTATATACATTATAAATAGAAAACATGACTAAAGAATTGATTTTTAAATATGGAAAAGATAAAATTAATACTCTTACAAAATACCCAAGTATTTTAACACTACATCAATTAGGAGAAAAAGGAAAACTTCTTGATGGTTTTACAACTTCACTTGAAGGCGAAAAAATGTATGCAACCGAGAAGATAGACGGCACAAATGTTAGAATTTTGTCTTTTGCTGGTGAGTATATCCTTGGTAGTCGTGAGTTTTTATTACACCATAGTAATGATTTGTTTTTTGACCCAGCTCAAGGAATTGTAGAATATATTCGTGTATTAAATATTAAACCATTTCCAACAAACGTTCTAACTGTTTTTTATGGGGAATTATATGGGGGTAAGATACATGCTAATTCAAAAAACTATGGAACCTCAATCGCTGGTTTTAGGTTGTTCGATGTTGCTGTTTTTGAAGATTTGTCTATTTTGGATGAACCTTTACCTTCTATATCAAGATGGAGAGAACGAGAAACAGATAGTGGAATGATTTATGGTCAAAAGTTTATTTCCAGAACTCAGCTTAAAACTATTTGGGAAAAAGATTTTGAATTAGTTCCAGAAATTTCTTTTGATTTAGGTGATATGTCACATGAATCAATTTTCAACAATATGAGTTTGGCAATTCCTAAAACTCAAGTGGCTCTTACTGATTCAGCTTTATTAAAGCCAGAAGGTCTTGTTTTGAGGAATGAAGATAGAAGCAAAATTGTTAAAATACGTTTTGAAGACTATGAAAAAACATTGAAAAACAAATTGAAAATTCATTAACTATTATATGAAAATTATGGAAAAACTACCGTTGTTTATTTTAAGAAAATCTGATTTTACCCTGTTGAAACTCCAGGAAAATAATAAATATAAATTTATTCCAGTAAGTTCGATTGGCCAAGAATATACGTTGGAATCTTTACGGGATGTTTATACTGGTATGTTTTCACCTATTTATAACAAAGAAGAAATAAATATAATTGAAGATATAAGAAAAAGATATTATAACTCTTTTATTATAGCTACTCACAAAAATGATGGACATGGAGGTTCTTATAGTGAGTTTTCCGGTAATTTTCTTGATTGGATAAAAGAAAAAGGAAACGAGTATATCCCAAATGAATTCGCCTGGAGTGAAGAAAAACTGTTTTCAAAAAATGATGTTTTGAAAATCAAACAAACACTGCTTCAAAAAACAGAAACAATATTTAATAAAGTTTCTGTTGTTGAAATTAATGAAATCAATATTGTGTTTGACGAGTTTTTAAAAAAATAATTTTAATTACATGAAAACAATTGGAAAAATCATTGATTATAAAGTTTTAACATTAGAAAATGATTTAAAAATTTCATCCAAGTTCGAGCCAGATTGTAAGTCTTCTGTAATTGAAAAACATAATCTTGCAGAAAAAAATGATAGATACATTGTGAGATTTAAATTACTTTCGGATGATTCCATAGATGAAAACTTTTACAATATTATTCAGGTTTTTATACCTAAAACAATAATTGATAATGATTTAATTGAAAATGGTTCGAAAATTTCATATGATGATGAAACTTGTTATTTATTAATTACAGAAATTGAAGATTTTTTTGACCGAGCTAAAAATGGTGCTACCATTATTAAAGATTCTATAAAAAAGCAAATGAAAAATTAATGAATAATAATATTCAATTTTCAAATTGGCAAGAATTTAAATGTTTTTTTGGATTTCACTTATTTCCAGAAAAATGGCATGATAGTGTTGAAAATATAATTTATGCAGGGAGGTGCCCTTTTTGTATGAAAAAAATGATTTATGTTAAAATTAAAAATGGTTATAGACGCATAATTTAATATTTTTAAAAAAACAATATATTTATTAATACTATTAAAATGAGTGAAAATTGTCAAATATGTGGTAAATCAACAAGTTCCAATTTAATAAGATTGGGAGTATGTTGGGATTGTGCTAATTTTGAATCTATTATGTCTGAAGGTTTAGATATGAATAATAAAGGTTTGTTAAAAGATGGTAACTTTCAAATTGCAAATACTTTAAGAGAAAAAATGCTTTTACTAAAACAAAATGGTTTATTATATAAAAAAGAAATGAATTATATAAAAACCACAATAAAAACAGAAAATTCTGATAATTTTTGGAAAAACTGGAAAATTATTTATTGGGTTTTATTTATACTTTTTTCTATGACTCTTGCCAATCTTATTATTTGGTCTACATTTATATAATATTAAAATTTTAATTCTGTCTATAGAGAAAACAGAATGTATTTTGCACCATGTAATGAACCTTTTTATAAAACATTATATTTGAAAATCAAAAATGACAGATGAAGAGATATCTAAAAAAGCTGATGATTTCAGTTCTAATTTAGATATGAAACAGGGATATGAAACAGCATGGAAACAAGCTCGTGATTATTATGAAAAAGGTGCCAAGCCTTTAAAAAATAAAATTTTTATTGAAGAAATAAAGTTGTATAAACCAAACTTAAACAAACAACTTTTATCAAAAGAAAATGCTGAATTTATTTGGACTTTTATGCCTACATGGGTAAAATTTCATAAGCCAGGTATGGAACCCCACCATTATGTGTCACATTCAGAAGAAGAAGATAAAAAAATAATAGAAAAAATTAGATATATTCTTTTTAATGATTAAATTTGTTCAAAACAAATATTAATTTAAAACACTCTTATTATGGAAAAAATAATTTATCAAATTGGTCAAGAAATCTATGCCATCAACACAAAACCTCTTCCGGGAAAAGAAGTAGCTCCACCACTTAATATGTATGAAAAATATAAAGTGATGAGAGAGTGTTTTGATTCAGAAGGGAATCAACACTTAGATGTTGGATTAATATCAAGTTATAATTATATTAAAAGCTTTGAAACTGGTGAAGAACTTCCAAATGGAGAAATAATTCATTGGTGTCACCCTTCCAGATTTAGCACTGAAATACCACAAGTACCAGGTGTGTAATTATTCTTTTTATAAAACTACAATACTTGTTAATACATTATTAAAATGACATTGTTATGCTTCATGACTATACTCGGTATATTTTTTAGACCAGTATTTACCTTTGGTTGTGTGTTGATTTATTACGAACATCCACTGCTTGGTGTTTTAGCATTACTTATTTCAATGTTTAAAGAAAATGAAAAATAAAGATAATTTTGAACACCAATGTAATCAATGCAAAAAACTTTATAATAAATCTGAAATTTTCAGAATATATGGAAAATTTAGTTCTGTTTATATTTTAGGGTTTTGTAGTGCTCAATGCTATACACTAAATACTGTACAATCTAAAAAACTTTTTTGATGAAAATAAAACCAATTGAAGATAATAATACAGATTTTAATCTCGTTTACCTCGATGATATAGGGAAAATTGGATATAAAACACCTCATTGTAAAATACATAAAGCAATGAATAAAGTTTCTTTTTTTAATGAAGAAAATAAAAAAGGTGGTTATTGGAGATGTCTTCAAGCACAGTGTCGTGCCGGTTGTATTGAAGAAAATATAAAACAAAACATCAACCTGAAATAATATTGACATTTACCAATTTTTATATAATATTTATCCTAACGTCTTTGCAACCCCATACTCTATACTAATAATATCAGGACTTGGGAGAACCAGGAGGTAGTGAGCCTTCAAATAGAAGAGAATAACCATACTGGAGCGTTAAAATAAAGTGATATAAGATTTTTGCCCTTGAAGGGAAGGGGTTACGGTACAGCTAATAAGCCAGACGACTTAAATTGAAGTTCATGATTAAAACTTTTAAGAGAAAAATCTACTTTTTCTAAAGGGCATTCCATTAATAATTTGTAAATTTACTTGAGATTGACCAATATAAGCAAGGTGTCAAGTAGAGTTAGACTATTAGAAAATTATTTTAAAAATGAAAATAATAGGAAATAAAGTTTATAAGTGGTGTGAAACCGGAGATTGGTTACTTGCTGGTAAAATTATTCATGGTATTGATGGAGATTATATTGAATGGTATGATTAATAATAAAGTTCAAACACCTAAATGCGAAAAATGTCGTTATTTTTTGTGTAACATTTCTTATAAATCTGATGGGTTATGTTTAAAAGATAATAATTTTACAAGAAATTTTAGAGTATGTGATAAACTCCAAACAGATAATGAAAGAAGAGAAGCAAAAAATATGTGATAAAGGAAGTTAGTTCTTTCATGATTTTAATGAATAACAATAAACACAAAAACCTTAATCAAAAAACAAAAAATCAAATTATTGAACTTCTTGAAATTTACATGCCTAATATAAAATTAAAAATTTTAAATCCCCCTAAAATTGATAAAGAAATTAATAATTTTGATAAATCAAACAATGAATAAAAGAAAGTTTAAAGCCAAAAAAACAACATATGGACTGGATGATTTTGGTGTAGCTTCCGGAACTTTTAAAGTAGAACGAACTGTTGAGGGTAAAATCTACAAAGAACATTACAAATGGATTGATTCCAACAATAGTAAGGGCGGATTAAAAGAAGTGCCAACCGGTTATGTTATTGATGATAATTCCTGTTGGAATAAAATAGACTCAAAAAGTTTTAATGAATTATTTGAAGAAATAAAATGAATTACTTAAGCGATTACGATAAGTTTGAAAATCAAGAACAAGCATTTGAACAATTGAGAAAAGATGTGAAATTATTCAATTCTCTTGGTGGTGATGTGTATAAAAATGCAGTTTATGATGATTTAAAACAAATACAAAGACAATTAGAAAAAAGAGGTTTTGATTCTCAAAAAATATATTTAATAATGTCTGGACAAGAATAATTAAATTTATTTTTCTCTTATAAAATTCGAAATCATAAACAATATTTTATCCATTTCTTCTATAGTTGGTTTAGGGTATTGTTTTTTTAAATCATCTATTCCATATAAATGAACTTTGATTCTTATGTGTAGTTTGTTGTACTCCCGAAGAATTAATTCCCTTTCCGGATTCCAAGGATTCCAATTTTTTGGCTTTTTGCACATGTTTGTAGTTTTACTTATATATGCTTTAAGGTTACTGTGTTGTGCCAAATCCTGACTTTGATGTTGTACTCTATCTTGGTTTTAATACTTTAGAGTTAACAACCTGTTTCAAAATCAACATTTTAAAATTAAAAAAGATATAAAAATTCATTCTATTTATTTGTATGATACAGCAGGAATCATATGAAGATGTAGGTATTGATTATATTTTAAATCAAGCAAAAAGATTAGACTCATATACCAATTTTAGAAATAAAAAAGTATTGGGTGATTATACTTATTTGGAATTTGCTGTGAACACATATCCTGATGATGGTTCTATTAAAGTTTTTGATAATTCAGACGGAACTGAGGTCGCTCAATCTTATTATAGCAAAGTATATAAAAGTTCTCCATATTATAAAGCTTCAATTGATGTAAGACCCGATAAAAGAAGACAGAAAATAGCTACAAATATTTATACCTGGATTGAAGAATTAACTGGAGGAAAATTAGAACCAGATTTGCCACATTCAGAGAAAGCCTCAAAGTTTTGGGCTCAACCCAATAGACCTTTTGGAGAAAAAGAATTATCCGAAATGATTCGTGGAATTTTACGTAAATCTTTTTTAAATGAAAAAGAATTTGAAACTTTTAAAAGTGATATAGAAAAAAAAGACACATTTCTTGTTGGACATGGACAATTATACAACCGCTCCATTGAATCATATTTAAAAGCGATTACTGATAAATTAGGTGTTATACCTGATAAATTCATAGGACGGGGTAGTAGTGGCTATGCTTTTTTAACTACTGATGGAAAAGTTTTAAAAATAACCACTGATATATCTGAAATAATTGAAGCCAAAAAATATTTTAGGAAAGACGTTAATCATTTACCTAAAATTTATAATATATACAAAATCCAAGTTGGTAAATATGAAAATAAAGAAATTTATTGTATATTAAAAGAATATATATTACAAAATGAAAGATTTATAGAATTATTAGACAGTGCCAAAACAGAATTGAATTATCAATTAAAAAAATTCAGTAGACATTTACGATTAAGCCCACAAACACATAAAGGAGTTGATAACCAAAATTTTCCCAATTCCATGTATTCTTTATTAACAAAAATTAACGATAACTCAGTCCGTGAATCCAATATTCAATTGTTTTTACAATATCTAAAAAAAGAATCCAAACCAATAACCTATTGGTTTGCCTTACAAATAATAAGCCTTAACAAAGAATTGGAAAAGTTCAATATTATGAGCAGAGATTTTACACCCAATAACATGGGAATAAAAAACAAAAAACTTATATTTCTTGATGTTGGAAACGGTGATATACGTGGTGATGGTTTGATTCGTACACAACCATTTGACATAGAAATAGCACAGGAAAATATTAATGAAGATGATGAACATTTTCAGAATATACAATCTTCTATTCAAAATAAATTAAAAAACAATTCAGGTACATATCATCAAAATGGAAAATTAGAAAAAAGAGAACTCCAAGAATATTTGAAAGTTTTATATAAACAACATGGAATTAAACCGGTAAAATTTTTAGGAGCAGGATTTCATGGATATGCATTTTTAACAGAAGATGGTAGAACTTTAAAAATTACCACAGATAAAACAGAAGCAGTTGAAGCAAATAAAATAAAAGGAAGTAACGCAAAACATTTTCAAAAAATATATAATATTTTTAAAATAAAAGTAGGAGATGGTAAAGATAAAGATGTATATGCTCTTTTAAAAGAACATATATTACAAAATGAATCTTTAATTAAACAATTGATATATTTAGATAAATTAGCTTGTCATTATTATAATAAAATGAGATTAGATAGTTATGTAACTAAGTATGGATATTTTCCAACTACTTTAGAAATTAGTTTTAAAACAGAAGATGAAAAGCCTTTTAACTTATTTTTTGAAAATGTTAAAAAAGAAAACGTAGATAAACTTTTACTTTGGTATCTATTACAAATGCGTTCCTTATATCAAGAAATGAATAAATTGGGTATTAAAACAAATGATGTTGTAAGTCAAAATCTGGGGTTAAAAAACAAAACTTTGATTAATATTGATGCCGGTTATGGCGATTATGGTAATGGTTGGGTCGAAAAACAACCCTATGATGCTCAAGTTGCTCAGGAAAATAAAAAATTATAAAACTTTTCATTATATTTGTTTTTAAAATAAAAACAAAAATTATGATTTTTGATGATAAAACTATTCTTTTAACCATTCTTATAACTTACTTATTATTATCTTCTACAATCGGAAGTTATGTTTTGTGCTTAAAAGACCGTACAATAAAGAAAATTACTTTATTTGAAATTGTTGGTTCAATATTACCAGCCATAGCCTTTTCCTGGTTTATGGCATTTTTTTGGATTTCTAATAAAATTGTTTTTAAAAATAAAAATTAATATTGATGGAGTATAAACACAAAGAAAAAACAAAGACACAAAACTTCGTAAATTGAAAAACAAAAATTATGAAGCAACCTATTTGGTAAAACAATTTATGTATAATATATAATAAAAATTACACAATGTATTTCCTATTTAAAACCATATCTGGTTCTTTTGAAAGAGAAAGAGCCAGGCAACAAGCAGAAAAAGAAGAATTTGTTAATAAACAAGAATCTCATAAAAAAGAAGAAGTAAAACTTTCTTTTTCGGAATGGATTAATTTAATAAAAAACAAAAAAGTGAATGGCTGATTTTACACATAAGTTAATTGATTTTGTAGAACAAGAAGCACATATTGATTGCTGTAATTTTAAAAAGTGTAAATCATCAATCTATGGTTATGATGATTATGAAGTTGCATCAGAAGCAAATGAAAAAGGCTGGATAGTAACAAAAAAAGGAAATGTAAAATGTCCAAAGTGTTCTGTTTCTAAAAAAAACAAAAATGGATAAACCGTTTGTGAAAATTAAAATAACCGAACTCGAAGAAGGTGGATTTACTGGTGAATATTTACCATCCTTTACAATTATGGATGTTAAATCAAAAGGTGATACTATTGAGGAGTGTCTGGAAAATTTTCAAAATAATATTGTTGCTTCCAGCAAACTTCTTGTCTTAAAAATAAAAGAAGAATTTGGACAATTTTTTAAAAATTTAATTATTAAAAACATTAAAATTGAAGTTAACTATGAAGTTCACCTCACTGAAAAAACCTATGAAAAAATAAAAACAAATAAAGAGCTTAAATTTTATTTTCAAAAAATTGAAAAAGAATATCAGGCAAATTTTTTCTATTATCTAACAAACTAATAAAATAATATAACCAGATGAAAACAACTCCCTACTTAATTCAAAGATTAAAAAGACCATTTCCCCCACAAGAAGACTCAGAAAACAAAACCATTTTTCAAAAATTGGAAAATATTTTTTCTTTTGGAGGAGGTCGGATAAATGGAGGATTATCTGATGAAGCCATGAAAATCCTAAGGGATGTTTGGAGATATGATTATATGGGAAGTTCTGAATTTGAGTGGGGTGCTGTTCCTGAATCTCTTAAAAGAATTGCCCAAAACAATTCAAAGTACATAACAGGCCAAATTGAAGTCGAAGCTTCGACTTATAATATGGAATCAAAAGATAAAAAAGATAAATATATTCATAAAAAAGGATTGGTTTTTTATGCTTGTATAAAAGGAGATGAACCAGAATTAATAGAGTGGATTGGTAAATTTGCTAATGAAAAAAAACAAAATTATCACACAAAAGAAAGCGTTAATCTTGGCAATTCTATCTGCGGAAACGAAGACTCTTTTTACAGAGAGGTTAAAGGATGGCATGATATCGAAAATGATTATTTGTTTTTTACAGATAAAGAAATGTTTGATAATTTCTGTATCGTTATGAAAATTAAATAATATGAATTTCAAAAAAAGATTTTCCAAAAAAATTTGGCCAGAAGAAGAAACCAGAAAAAAAATTTCTATAATTAGAAATGAAATAGCTACTTTTAACAAAGAATTGAATAGTATAGATAACCAAGTTTTTTGCCTTAAATACAAAAAAGAAATTGTCAAAAGAAAAGTTCAAAAGAAATGTAAATATTTAGCACAGCTTCAGAATCAATTAGGTAATTCTATTCATGAAAAAACAATGAAAGAATTTATAGAAAAAAATAGAAACAAATAAAACTTCTTTATAATACAAAGCCGAAGGCTTCCGCCGACCAAAATTTTTTTCTTACTCAACCAATCTACGAACTCAAAAAAAACATCGCCCATCCAAGAAATATTTAAATGAAAAATCCGAGATACAAACTAAACTCAAAGTAATAGACCGAATGCACCAACAGATGAAAGAAAAAAGGGTTTTACATTAAAATACGATTATCCTCACTCATAATTTCTTGAAAAAGCAACCAAATCAAATATTAAAAAGTATGTACCCAAAAAAAGATGACTGTATATGTAGATTTGAAAATGAAATTTTAAGATGTTATAAAAACTGTATATACCATTCACAATTAAAAGCCTTTTTTAAAAACAATATTGATTTACAAAAACAATGTAATTGCATTTATAACAACCAAATTAAAAAATGCCATAATAAAAAATGTTATAAAAAAATCAACATACAGATTAGTGATGTTAATTTTATAAAAACAATTTTAAAAAAATGACAGCAGAAGAGTTTAACAAAAAATACATAAAACATCTTGAACCAAATCACTATGGAGCAGAAGGATTTAATAATTATGAGTTCCTGGATTGGCTTGATAAAAAATTTGAAAACTTTGTTGAAAAACATCCATCTTTTGTATTCTCTCAAATTAAGATAAAGTTCGGAAGTGGTAGATTTTATTGCGAAAATCTTCCAATTGAAGAAATTTTAGAAATAGAAAATAAAATTACTGAATATTATAATAAATAAATAACAAAATGTATTTAATCTATAGCCTTGCAATTTCTGGTTTTATAATCGGAATAATTATCGGTTTGTTCTCAAAAAAAGGAGAAAAGAAAGTAACATTAATTATCGCACCAATTGTTTTTACTATTGTTGGATTAATTTGTGGATTTACATTATCAACCATTTTCCAACCAGATATCGAAAGAATTACGAAAAAAGAACAAATTTACTCTTTAAAAGACAATGTAAAATCTTGCATTTTTATTAATGATAAGTATTTTAATTTCTATTCAAGAGATTTGAATGAAGAATCTATCCAGCTAAAAGAAGCTTCGATATATCGTTCAAAAGTTAAGTTTACTTCTGGTCAACCTTATGTTGAAATAAAATATAATAAATTAAAAAATAATGAATATAACAAAATATTCATAATTAAAAATAGTGTTTATGAAGATTGTTCCTATTTGTTTTACATTCCAAAAGGAAGTATAACGTCTGATTATAAATTAGATTCTGAATGATTTATAAAGTTTAATACAAAATGAGCGAAAGTAAAACAAAAAAAGAACCGGTACAAACTCCAGAGTTGGACATGGAAGTATATCATGAAAAAATATATCACGGTAAAAAACTTATGAAAATTGTTGGTATTCGCAAAAATCAAGTTGAATTAGAAGGAGATTGGATGCCACTGGAAGGAACTTTTAGATTAAGAAAAATTTGTGAGCAGAAAAATGAAAATGGCGTGTGCCCAAATCACAATTTATATTGTGCATATCCTAATTGTGAACCTTATATATAAAAATCAAAAATTATGAATCATTGTTATTTAGTTGTATTTCATGTTGATAATGTTCACTATATACAATTGGCAGAATCAGATAATGTTTATTCGTTATCTGCCTTTAAAACTATCAATGATGCCATGGTACAATTTGAAGCTTTTAAAGAAAAAGCAAAAAGTCCTTCCTACGAAACCCACATAAGTGGTTCTTTGGGTATAATTAATTTAAAACCTCATATTATTGAAACCCCAATAGATAATCCTGAAATGTTAAGAGAATATCTAATTGAAGATAAACCTTATCATTTAAAAGGAGGAATGCTCGGTGTACATTTAAATGTGGTCGGTGTAAAAGTTAAAGAAGAAATATTAAATCTTTCTGTTTGCGATGTATCAAAAAAAATTATTAAAGAAGTTTTTGAAAATTAATGTAAGTTAAAATTTAACAAAACTAATGAACTGCCAAAAATGTAAACATTGGATTAGATTAACAGAAGTCTATACAAATATTAAAGAATCTAAATTTGGACAATGTAAAAACCCAAAAGTGCTTTCAATTGATTTTATGTTAGATAAAAACAACTTAAACAAAATGATGCTGAACGGTAAAGAAGTTATAATTGAAGAAGAAAGATTGGATGATAGTGAATGTTTGCAAAATACAAAAATAACAACCGGAGAAAGTTTTGGATGCCTGAACTTTGAAAAATCAGACCAAACAAAAAATGAAAAATATAGTAAATTAAGCCGGATATTATTTTTTTTTATTTTAATATTAGGTTGTATTATATGCGCCACAGATAAAAATTTGTACAGTCTTCAAAATAGAATTTTGAGTTTGCTCTTATTTTGGATTCCAACAGCATTTATTGTTTTACTTAGCAGTAGAACAGTAAAATAAACCTAATTTAACCACTTTTCTTGTGTATGATGTAACCTTTTTAAAAGTATAACGTTCAACATCTACATAAAAAGAATCGATGAATAGTCCCAAACAAATACTGGTGGTAGATGATGAATTTGATATGAAACTTTTGGTTAACCAAAAATTTAAAAAAAAGATTCAATCCGGTGAATATATATTTTATTATTATACAAATCCAGAATTAGCCACTCTATCCCTTGATAAAGGTTTTACATATGATTTGATATTGACTGATATGAATTTTGGAATTAATTCAAAAATGAATGGTCTTGATTTTATACAGAAACTTCAAAGTCTTAATGTTAAATCAAAAATTATAGCCATTTCTGCTTTTGTAGACATACAAGAAATAAGAAAAGTAATGAATTCTGGAGCTTTTGACTTTTTAACCAAACCTATTGATTTTACTGATTTGGAACATACAATCAATAGAGCTATTAATTTTTAAAATTAAAATAAACCCAGATAAAAAAGAAAGATAAATAATTTTTAATTTTATGAAAGAAGTAGTAAATAAACCAACTCAATACAGAATTCAAAGAAAAGAAGTTTTAATTAGTTTCTCTAAACGCTTTGGATATAAAATGATAAATCAAAAACCAAAAAGAACAAAATAATAGGGAGGTTCAACAGAAAAAACACAAAATCAGGAAGAAAAATCAATTATAATGCACATGGAAACCATACTAATTAATGGCATACGACCACGATAAAACAAAAAATAAATTTTCTGATTGGGTAAAAGAAATTATCCAGATGGAAAGAGATGGAGATAGCTCCATGCAAAGTGTCTATATTGATATGGTTGTTACTGAATATGTAAAACAACACCTGAAGGAAATTAAAAGTTTTTTGGATTATATTATCCAAAACCAAAAAGAAAAAGATAAATCTTATGGAGACTTTGATGCCTCTTTTACTAAAGAAGTTCGTATAACAAAAATAAAAGGAAGTTACCCAAATTCATATGATTATATTTTTCAGGGTTATGTGTTAAGAGATTCTTATTCCGGAGTAACTTATTTTATCTTAAAAGAAACAGCAATCTCAAAATATGCCAATCTTGCCAAATACCCGGAAATAACATATCATGTACGCCAAGTTGTAAAAGATGTTAAACCCAAATCTATACCCGCAACTAAATATTTTAATTACGGAGATGAACGAGATGAAGGCTATGTATTGTCTTTTTCTTATAATAATTTGGGCGAAATATTTAAAACAAATTACATAGGAATGATTTATAAATTTCAAAAATTTAAAGAATTTTTCAGAACTTTAAAGTTCGTGAATCAAGAATTATCCCAAAGAATTGGTTGATGAATAATAATTTTATGAAAAAATTTTTTGATATTATATTTTTTTGTTGCATAATATGCTCTATAGCTGATGCACAAACTAAAACAGTCGTTTATACTGATTACAACCAATTCAAAAAGGCTTATAATAATTATTTGGATTCTATAAAAACATATAATGCTTTCCAGGATTATGCCAATGCTGTACGTAATATTGAAAAAGGATTAACCTCTCAAGAATATAATAAGTTGGATGAAGCCATTAAAAAAAAAATATTGACAAATTTTTATTCCTATTATACAAAAGAACCATTTAATTTTAAAAAACCTGAAGACAAAAAAAATTTAGAAACCGGTTTGATAGTATTTGTTAATTATACCATAGATGAAAATACAATTACCAATAGATATATTTCCATCTCACCATATCCGGTTTTAAAACCAATATATAAAAAACCTAAGCCACCTACACCAACGAAAATACTATTGGCAAAACCATTGACCATTACACAGGTTGAAAACCCATCAAAAAATACAATAAATTTTATTATGCTGATGGATGGAAGTATTTATACTTTTTCTGAATTTGAAAAAAGATATGGTAGACAACCGGTAAAATTTATTTTAAAAAATAAACCCAATTAAATAAAAAAAAATGCAAAACGAAAATCAAGAAAACAATTCAAAGGAACAAACCATATCAATTGAAGAAATGGAGAAAATGTTCCAGATGCAACAAGGACCAGCCCCACTTACTGATGAACAAAAAGAAAAACACAAGGATTTGATTGGAGAAATTATGAGAATCCAAACCCCTATGGTGGAACTCCAAGTTAAATTGAGCCTTCAAATGAAAGAGGTTTTTAAAGAAAAAGAAAAAAACTCCTCTCCAGAAGAATTATTGGAATTGCAACAGGTTATTATTCATTGCGAGGAAGAGTTACAAAATATATTTTATCAAAAAATGTCAGAATCTGGTCAATAATTCTTAATTAAAAAATATCATACAGACCACTCTATAATTAAAAAGTGGTTCTGTATGATTTACTTTCTAAAAAAATAATGGTCAGTAATAAGTTAAGTAAATAATGTCTGAAATCAATTTATATACTTGGTCGGAAGAACTCCCAGATAAACCAGGTAGATATGTCGTTAAAACCGTTTCTAAACTTTTGGGAACAGAACATGTATTGTTGGCAAATTTTTTTGTTAACGATAAGGGAGAAAAAAATTGGAATTTTAAAAATCAATTGTTTAAGTCATACCTTCAACATTCTTCTGAAAAAGATGCTATGATGCTACCAGATATAAGAAATAAACTATCGCCACTTAAAAATCTTATCTCTATGATTGAGAATGGCCTGGTTAAAGGAAATGTAGAAATTTATGATTTGGTTTTGAAAGAAATTGAACAGTGCAAAAAATCTATTGAATATCTCTCACAAAACTAAAGCGGTATTAAAGTAATCAAAAAATGCTATGATGATTATATCTCAATATGAAAACTTGGTATTAGAATCTTATTCAAATGGATTTGTTTTACTGGAATCAGACTCTATTACTGATTATAATAAAATATTATGCGATGAAAAAGGTAATATATATAATGTGTTGAATTTCCAAAAAATTGAAAATGAAGAGGTCTTTGTTCTTTCTGACCAAATTACATTACATAAAAAAAATTACCTTCCCTTCATAAAACTTGACAAAACTATTTTACCAGGAAATATATTATTTGTTGTTCATCAAACTTCTTTGGAATGAAAACACAAAATATGAAGATTATGAACATAAAAATGTTATGATACCAAACAAAGACGGAACCATATCTTTTATTCAGCAGTTTTATAATGGATTAACCTGCTTTTCAGATTGTATTGTATTAAAAATAATGTTTAAATAACATAACTAAAAATAAATTAATTTATGAACTATATGCGTTTTGGGAATCATCCTTTTGGAGTAAGTTCTACCGTAGAAATCCTTCATAACGAAGGATTGTTTAATGATGTAGAAAAAGCTCTAAAATATTACGAACAAATTTTTGGTATTACAGAAGCCTTGTTAAACTTGAAGTCTGTCTATTTTAAAAATGGATATTATGAATTCTACTTTGAAGAAAAAAGTAAAAGATTAGACCAAAGTATTCAACAATTAGTTCAATTTGTTTTGGTCTTGGATTGGGATAACCCTTCTTGTTTAGCTAAAATTGCTGGAAATGTTTATGAATATAAACAAGGCGATTTTTATGACACTGAACAAGAAGTGAATTATGTATAAACATTTTGATAAAATAAAGATTATGAAAATATTATCTAAAAAAGAAGTCCAAAATATTTTGGATGACTTAAAACCAAAAAATAAACCTTTGTTCGAGGAATTAGATAAGGTCGGAGTTAATGAGGGATTGTTTATTGCACATGAAGAATGGCCATATAAATCTGCTCCAGCTAATGCATTAAATTCCTATTGTACTAAAACAGGTAGAAAGTTTAAATCTATTAAATCACAAACCGGATATAACATCATCAGAACTGAGTAGAAATATAACTTACATTAGTCTTTTTGTCACAAGATGGACATAATCAGTATGTAGAAACTCTTCAAAATCACATACCCAACTCGTCTCAAAATTGGAAATGAAAAATTCTTAAATCAATGTTTTCTAAATCCTGAAAAATGGAAAAAACTACCATTTTAACATATGGAATATACTATGACAAATCAAAAATGTCATGGACTGTAATAGAAGCTACCAGGTATGACGATGAAACCAATGAACCTACCTCGTGGGCTGTTCGTAGAAATTCAAGCGTAATGTCGAAAATTCACGGTGAGTTTGAATTTGAACCTACACCATCAAATAGAAATGATGAGTTCTTTAAAGAATTCAGATTTGATACACCAGAACAAGCATTGGAATGTTGGAAGAAATTTAATCAAATATGACTTTTAAATTTAAAAAAGGAGATTCTGTTATACCTTTAAGATTTGAAACAATGAATCAGGAAATGAAAAGACTGGTTGGTGTGCCATGCATAATTTTCGAAGTCTATCATCATGGTTATCTTCTTTCGGAAGATACTCGTTGGTCTTGGTTGGAAAATAATTTAAAATTTAATAAAAAATAAAGATAAAAATACATTGAGTGAAGAAAACGAAAATCCATGGATTTTAACCTCTGAACAATTACCCACTTTAGGTTCCAATGTTGAATATAGTGAAGACGGTAAAACTACTGAAGGAACATTGGATTTTACTGACCGAAGATATTGTATGCTTGCCTTCTCCAGTAATTTTGGACATGACTTTGGAGAAGGATTTGCTACCGATGGAAAAAATGATATTGATAAAGGATTAGTATGTGACCCACCTAAGTACTGGAGATATTTTGTAAATGAATCAATTTAATAATATAAATCTTTTTCGAAAATAAAACTTATTATGAAAGCAGAAATCCAATCAATAAAATCCGTAGTTACTATAACCCGGAAAATTCAAATAACCCCCAATACCAAAATCCAATCTGAAAAAGATGAATATTATAGTAAACTTCGATATCTTTCAGATGAATGTTGTAAAATGGCTAATTTTATTGTTAACCAACAACACATAAATCATAGCATGCAAGAAAGAATCGTTCTTTCTGATGAAAATCTTAAAAATCAACAGTTTCTCTTAGATTCTCAATTGTCTGATTTAAACTATCAATTTAAATTAACCAGAGATAAAATTTTAAAAGAAAAAATTAAATCTCAAAAAATTCAAGTTTATGAACAACAGAGAGAATTAAAAAATATAATTCAACAAAAATTTGATAATTTTTTGGGATGTTCCATACAAAATACAACATATAGACTTTTAAAAGAAAAATTCCCTAATATATCAAGCAATATTAGAACATCTATTAATCAAAATGTTTACAAAAATTATAAGGAAGATATAAAAGGCCTTTTGAGAAATGAAAAAACAGTAAGAACATATAAATCTTTCCCATTAACATTTCAATATCAATCTGTAAGAAATTTAAAGTTTGATAACGAGTTAAAAGAATATACATTTGACGCATTTCAAATACCTTTTAAAACTCATCTTGGAAGAGATAGAAGTAATAATAATATTTTTTTACAAAAAATTATTAATGGTGAATATAAATTGTGCGGCTCCAGTATTTCTACTTTTAAAAATAAATGGTTTTTTAATGCGGTTGTTCAATTTTCGGCTAATACAGATTTTAAACCATCCGCAGATATTTCTGTAGGAGTTGATATCGGTGTCGTAAATCCTATATTTTTAACTTCAACTAATGATACCTGGGGGTTTTCTATTGGTAATATCAATCAATTATTTCATAAAAAGAAATCCTTTTTTAATCAAAGAAAATCCCTTCAACAATCTATTTCCGAATCTAAAGGAGGTAAAGGATATTTAAAGAAAATGAAAAAATTGGTAGATTTACAAAAAGTAGAAAAAAATTATACCCAAACTTTACTTCATACATATGCCAAACAAGTTATTGATTATGCAATAAAACAAAACGCCGGAATTATAAAATTGGAGTTTTTTGATGGTCTTACAGAAAATGAACAAAAACAAAAATACTTAATTAGATTTTGGCCAGTAAGAAGATTACAGTGTTTAATAGAAGAAAAAGCATCCAAATTTGAAAATTTAAAAGTATTGTACGTTGACCCTTATATGACTTCACAAACTTGTTCTACTTGTAATTATTATGAAGAAGGACAAAGAAAATTGTCAACACCCAAAGACAGAAATATCTTTGTTTGTAAAAACCCAATTTGTAAACAAGCTGGTAAAAAACAAAATTCTGATAGAAATGCTTCAATTAATATTTGTAATAGCCAAAAATATATTTCATCAAAACAAGATTGTCATATTTACAAATTTAAAAAAGAAAAAATACAGTTAACTAATTGATTTTTTTTTATTACATTTGCTTATTATTGTTCTTTGAAATAAAAATTCAAAATAAAGTCAACGATTGTAATTTTATATAGAATTACAATCCGGGGCGGTTGTACGTCCTTAAGATGAGATTGTGGCATATAGACCAAGTAGAAACATGTTTTCACTTCCACAGTTCTCGTTAAAACCTTATTTTAAATAAAAAAATAAAAATAAAACACCCGCAATTGAATGTTAATAAGGTAAACACAAAATCAAATTCATCAGGATTTTAAAGATTGTGTTGTTTTACCCCTTAATTTGTAAGGTGAATACAACTTAACATCACCCTCATTTTTTGCACAGAACGGTGTTTTACCCCTTAATTTGTAAGGTGAATACAACTTTGATGAGTTG
>JACCDN010913926.1_pt1 | contig 22724 bp, 26 predicted proteins | sample 7441691 | NCBI WGS metagenome assembly JACCDN01 (sample SAMN15323439, study PRJNA562643) | freshwater metagenome | isolation source: river surface water | place: USA:Blue River Watershed | collected 2017-08-16 | reverse complement strand
TCTTGGCCTTCTTTCATCAAATCAGCCATCACACATAGGTTATCGCCTAATAGGATTTGCTCGAATGACTCTTGGTCCATGAAGTTATAGCCAAACTCATCTTTATAAATGAATTGGTATTTTCTACGCTCCACACGTACAGGATAAATGTTTACGCCTGAGTTGAAGGTATTATCGATTACTTTACCCGAAGTTAAAGAACGTAACTTAGTCCGAACGAAAGCCGGGCCTTTTCCTGGTTTTACGTGAAGGAATTCAATGATCGAATATAAATCGTCATTGTATTTAATCACCATACCATTTTTAATGTCTGCTGTAGTTGCCATTTCTGATTATTTAGGGTCGTATGCCCATTTAACGTAAGCTGATCCCCACGTGAATCCTCCACCGAAGGCTGCTAAGATCAGATTATCTCCTTTATTTAGTTTGTTTTCGTAATCCCAAAGACAAAGCGGAATCGTCGCCGCAGTCGTATTTCCATAATTCTGGATATTCAACATCACTTTGTCGTCACTTACACCCATTCTGCTAGCCGTCGCATCAATGATACGCTTATTAGCTTGGTGAGGCACTAAATATTTAATGTCATCACCCGTTAAGTGATTGCGCTCCATGATTTCTGCCGAAACATCTGCCATGCGCGTCACTGCAAATTTAAATACGGATTGGCCTTCTTGGCGAATATAATGCCATTTTGCCTCTACCGATTCCACGGTAGGAGGGTAAGCGCTACCGCCCCCTTTTTGCATTAAGGACTCACATCCTTCTCCATCCGATTTCAAGATAAAGTCTTGAACTCCTAAACCTTCATAATTAGGCTCTAACATCACAGCACCGGCTCCATCCCCAAAAAGAATGCACGTTGTCCGATCCGTGTAATCCACAATCGAAGACATTTTGTCCGCACCTACAACGACAATTTTCTTGTAACGACCTGATTCGATGAAGGCAGTACCAGCACCTAAGGCGTTTAAGAAACCAGAACAAGCGGCTGCTAAGTCGAAGGAAGCCGTTTCACGGATGCCTACTGCCTTGCAGATCAAGTTCGAAGCGGAAGGGAAAAAGTAATCGGGAGTCACCGTAGCACAGATAACCATATCTACCTCTTCCGGTTTCGTGTTGGTTTTCTTCAAGAGATCCTCCACCGCTTTAGCGCCCATAAAAGACGTTCCTAGGCCTTTGCCTTTCAAAATACGTCTCTCCTTGATGCCGGTGCGGGTGGTGATCCACTCGTCGTTCGTGTCAATGATTTTTTCTAATTCTTGATTTGTCAGCACATAATCCGGTACATATCCTGCGACTCCGGTGATGGCTGCACTTATTTTTTGGCTCATATTAATTATTGGTTCTCGATGGCGGCCTTAATCTTTCCGCAAACATCTGATGCTACGACGGATCTACACAATTTGATCATGTTTTTTATGGCCAAAGGACTCGAAGCCCCATGTGCAATAATCACATTCCCATTAATTCCTATGATCGGGCTACCGCCGTATTTTTCGTAATTTGTATTCTCGACAAAGTCATTCGTGATTCCTTGGTCCTTCATGATCTTGTAGATAGATTCCCCCATCTTCAAAATAATGTTCCCTGTAAATCCATCCGTCACAATCACGTCTGCTTTGTTCTTAAAGAAGTCTTTTCCTTCTAAGTTTCCAATGAAGTTAATCTTCTTGTTCTCTTTCAAAAGGGCATGGGTCGCAAGAGAAAGGATATTTCCCTTTTGTTCCTCTTCACCGATGTTCATCAAACCAACACGTGGAGATTTCTTTCCTGTGGTTGCCTCAAAATACACAGAACCTAGTAGCGCAAACTGATCTAACATCTCTGGCTTGCAGTCTGCATTGGCACCAATATCCAACATTAAAGCATAAGTTCCGTCCTCTTGAGGAACGAAACCGGCGATTGCTGGGCGAGAAATACCTTCGATGGTTTTCACAGAAAATAAAGACCCGACCATCATAGCGCCGGTATTTCCTGCAGAAGCAAAGACGTCTGCTTTGCCCTCTTTTAAAAGATGAAACCCAACTCCGATGCTGGAATTGGGTTTTTGAGATAGTGCCTTGGTCGGATGTTCACCCATTTCAATTACTTGATCCGCATGAATAATGACAATTTGTTTGCCAGTGTATCCGTGTTTCGCGATTAATTGTTCAATGGTATCCTTAGGACCTACGGCTAATATGGTGTCGTCGTTTGAAAGACTTGGTAACGCTAAAAGTATTCCTTCTATTACAGCTTCTGGAGCATAATCCCCACCCATCACATCAACGGCTATTTTCATTTAATTATGTTTAATTACTAAAGCTTTTGGCAAAAATAGCATTAAATTTAGTCAAAAAATAGCATTTTAACGGGATTTTTTCAGGTTTACTGAAAAAACAGAGAAAAGCTGCAGTCTATCAGGGAATTACTTAACCGAGAATCCTTCTACAATCATTTTTCCTTTGTAGAACAAGTTACCCTCATGTACGTGTGCACGGTGATAAAGGTGAGTTTCGCCTGTTTGTGGGTCTACGCCTAAATGCTTAGGAGTTCCGAAATCATGCGCTCTTCTTGTATCACGACGAGTAGTAGAGATTTTTCTTTTAGGATGTGCCATGGTATTGTTATTTATTAATTATTGTCTGTTAATTTTTTTAATGCGGCCCATCTAGGATCCATTTCTGGCTCCTGATCGGCATTTTTTTCGTTTTCCGGGTCTGTTGTATAAATCAACTCGCCATCAACATGCTCTTCTAAAGGCTTCACAAACCGAGGGTGCAACTTTTTCATAGGCACCTGCAAGGCAATGAAATCAAATAAATCTTGCGATAAATCTAACTTAGGCGACTTCCTGTCTAATAAAAACAAATTGTCTCCCATGTCTTCATTGTGATCCGAATATTTATAAATAATCTTCTCATCTAGGTGAATAGGGAATTCAAATTCCTCATTCGACCGATCACAAATTAAATTCAAATGGCCCTCAATGGTCAGTCTTACCTGAATCATCGTAGCCGATTTATCTAACGTCGCTTTTGCGTTAAATTCGCCCTTTTGAACCCATTCCTGCTCGAAAGCAGCGAAAAACTCGTCGTTCCCGGTGAAGGAATACTGGTATACTTTATCCTCTAGAGAAAGTATCGGTATCTGGTATGCTTCTAGGACGTTCATTTTCACTCTTGGGTAAAAAAGAATGCGAAATTACGAAAATATTCGAAAACAGCAATAGTTGCGCTGAACAAATTCGTAATTTCGAGGCATGAAGCATTGGAGTCCTTCCCTAAAAGCTTTTTTAGGGATTTTTATTTTATTCGAAGTGGTGGGCTGGTTTTTTGTAGGCTCCAATGAGCGCCTGGATCAGCTGCTATTGATCAATGGGGCGAACAATGCTTTCGCTGATATCGTTTTTCAAGGCCTTACTTCTATTGCTGAAGTCGTTTTGCCTGTTTTGTTATTGATTTACCTCTTTCGGTTTCAGAAAGCATATGCTTTACCTTACCTGTATTCCTATGCTTTATCGACCGGTTTGATTCAGGTTTTAAAACATTTCGTATTCTCAGATGCACTGCGGCCTGTAACTTACTTTGCCTCTAGCGGTGTCAAGTGGCATTTAGTAGAGGGCTTATCCATACATTCCTATAATTCAATGCCTTCTGGCCATACGGGAGCAGCTTTTTTCATGTTCTTTTGGGTAGCTGTGCTTTTGCAGCGTTTTTACTGGGGGCTTCTCGCGGGTTTATTAGCCGTGGGAGTTGCCTATTCTAGAGTTTATTTGTTTCAACATTTTCCGGTGGATACCCTAGTGGGAGCTTTTATCGGGGTAGGAGCATCCGCCTTATTTTATTTTTTAAACTATGCTAAGATTCGCACAAAGTAAACCATATCTGTTCTGGGCTCTGATAGGTGCGGCAGTGTACATTCCTTTTTTAGGGTCGACCCATTTGTTCGACTGGGATGAGGTGAACTTTGCGGAATCGGCGCGGGAGATGATTGTGACAGGTGATTTTTTGAGCGTCCAAATCAATTTCCAACCCTTCTGGGAGAAACCTCCCTTGTTCTTGTGGTTGCAGGCCTTGAGTTTTATGGCATTCGATTCCTTTTCGGGTCAATCCGATATTTCGATGGAGTTTGCCGCGCGTTTCCCGAATGCGATTATTGGGATTATGACCTTATATACGCTATATGCAATCGGTAAAAAACAATGGAGTGCGAATTTCGGAAATCTGTGGGCCTTCTCTTATCTGGTGGCCGTCACACCGCATGTATATGCGAGTTCAGGGATTATTGATCCACTTTTTAACTTGTTGATTTTTTTAGGTGTTTATTTCTTTTCGGAGTTTTTTCAGGATTCGACAAAGTATAAAAAGGTTGTTTTTGCTGGAGTTGCGATCGGTTTAGCCCTATTGACTAAAGGTCCCGCGGCATTACTCTTGTGGGCTTTGACTCTCTTGTTCGTGGGAATACTGTACCGTTCGAGAGTGAATAGTCGATTGTTTATGGGAGCGGTTGTGGCAGGTTTAATCTCTGTATTCTTTTTTGTGGCATGGTACGGCTTGATCGCCTATAAGTATGGCTGGCAGATCATAGAAGATTTCTTTAGTTACCAAGTTCGCTTAATGACTACCGGGGATGCTGGACACGGGCAGCCATTTTATTACCATTTTGTCGTCCTATTGATTGGATGCTTTCCGGTGTCCATTTGGGCAGGGGCTCGATTGTTTAGGCTTAAAAAGGAAGAACACGATTTTTCGAACTGGATGAAGGTCTTGTTTTGGGTGGTCTTGATTCTATTTAGTATCGTGAAGACGAAGATCGTGCATTATTCATCGATGTGCTGGATACCGTTGACGTATTTCTCGGCGGTGGTGTTGCAGGAGTGGCAGTGGGGAGAATTTCGTTTTCATTGGAAATACAAGACGGCGATTGGATTCGTTGGTTTACTTTTAGCAGCGGTATTGACGGCTGTTCCTTTGATAGGCCAAAACGCGGGTATCATAGCTCCTTTCATTAAAGATGTATTCGTACAAGGCAATTTACAGGCACCGGTTTACTGGGCGGGTTGGGAGTTTTTGATTGGCGTTATTTTCGCCTTGGCTGTGATTTACTACTTATTTACGGGAAAGTTGCACACGCTGTTTGCTGCTTCGCTGGTGACCATTATGGCCTATATGGCGATTGTGGTTCCTAAAATAGAGGGGTATACGCAGGCGACTGTGATTGATTTTTACATCGCAAAAGCGGGCCAAAAAGTCTACATCGAGCCAGTCGGATTTAAGTCCTATGCGCAGCTCTTGTATTTTCAAAAGCCGGCAGGTTCTCCCGCGGGCGATGATTTGTTAGCTGCAAAAAAGCTGGATAGACCAGCCTATTTTATTATGAAAGCTGATGCGGAGGATAAGTTCAAATACCATCCGAACTTAATTTTCCAAAAAGAAGAGAATGGATTCCTCTTCTACAAACACCGCTAAATTTTAAACTCCTGGGAAGAAGAACGCACCTTCAATGGCAGCATTCTCATCTGAGTCGGATCCGTGGATCGCATTTGCTTCAATCGATTTAGCGAACAAGCGACGAATAGTGCCCTCAGCAGCTTGAGCTGGGTTTGTAGCTCCTATTAAAGTACGGAAATCCTCCACCGCATTTTCCTTTTCTAAAATCATTGGGATGATTTCGCTTTGCGACATGTAATCGCATAGGCTTTGGTAGAAAGGACGCTCGCTATGAACCGCATAAAATTGACCAGCCTGCTCAGGGGTCATTTTCAATTTTGTTATCGCCAGAATTTTAAATCCTGCTTTTTCAATATGTTGAATGATGGGACCAGTATTGCCTTCTGCAACGGCATCTGGCTTGATCATAGTGAAAGTTCTGTTTGTCGACATTGGTATAATTTTCTACAAATTTATCTCTAACTTTGCGTTCGCCCAAATTTATTTCTGGTGACCCCAATTTATGACCTCTATCTCTGAGTTAAAAGCTCAACTTATTCCTGGTACGAAAGCCGTAATCACTGCCCATTACAATCCTGATTCGGATGCGATTGGTTCAACTCTTGCTTTTCAGGGATATTTAGCTAAAAAAGGAATTCAGGCAACGGTGGCAGTGCCCTCTGCGGTATCTGCTAACTTAAAATGGATGCCGGGTGCAGAGGATATTTTAGCGTATGATGAGCTAGTACATAAAGTGCAAATTGATGCATTAGTAGAACAAGCTGATTTTATTTTCTGTCTGGATTTCTCAGGTATTCAAAGGTTACATAATTTGGCACCTGCGGTTCGTAAGTCGAGGGCAAAAAAGGTGGTGATTGATCATCATTTGGATCCGGAAGACTTTGGCGATTATTATTATCACCGAACAATTGCAGCCTCTACATGTGAATTAATCTATGATTTAATTCTCGAGTGGGGAGATGAAAGTTTGCTGGATCCATCGATAGGGTCTTGCCTTTATTCAGGCATTATGACGGATACAGGGTCATTTCGTCATCCAAATACGACCGCACACGTACACACCGTCGTGGCTGCACTTATCAACTTAGGGGTGAATACGAATGAAGTTCATCGCAAGGTTTTTGATTCGTCAAGTATTGATCGTTTGAAATTTATTGGTCATGTTCTGGGCCAAAGAATGGAATACTTACCTGATTATCATCTCGCATTTTTGTGGATTACAGCGGAAGATTTAACAAAATTTAATTCCCAAGCTGGAGATACTGAGGGCATCGTAAACTATGGTTTACAGATTGCCGGTTGTGTGTGGTCTATTTTGATGATTGAGCGTCCAGATGGTGTAAAGCTATCTTTTAGGTCGATCGAACCATTTGCAGTCAATGAATTTGCCTCAAAATATTTTGAAGGTGGTGGACATAAAAATGCCTCCGGTGGACGTTTTTCTGCGGGAACTTTGTCAGATGCAAAGAAAAAACTAATGGAAGTGTTACCTTTGTACCTTTCTGAAATAAATCGAGTTAAAAATATTTAAAATCTATCTCATGCGTAAACAACTAGCAGTAATTTTTGTAGCGGCACTTGCACTAGCTTCGTGTAACAAGGTCGAAGTAGTAGAGGGTGTTAAAATTCAAAAACACGAACATGATGATTCTGCCCCTAAATTAAAAGAGGGTGATGTCATCACTTTTGATTTGGTAATCAAAAATGCGGCTGATTCAATCATAAAAGATTCTCGTAAAGAAGGTAATGCGATTCAAGATTTAGTGCCCCCAGCACCTATTTCAGGTGCATTTAAAGGTACCTTCGAGAATGGTTTACGTTTATTATCTGTGGGTGATAGTGCAACCATTTTTGTTCCTGTTGATAGTTTATTTAAAGATGCCCAACAACAGATTCCTCCTTTCTTGAAGCGTGGAACAGATGTTCGTTTCATTGTAAAAATCAAAAAATCTCAAACACGTGCGGAATTTGAGAAAGAGATGAAAAAGTTAGCAGATGAGCAAATAGGTAAAGATTCTAAAACAATTGATGCTTATGTCGCTGGTTTAGGAAAGAAATTTACTAAAACTGCAACCGGTCTATATGTATCCATTTCTAATCCAGGTGTGGGAGAAAGTCCTAAGATGGGAGAATCATGGGAAGTGAATTATATAGGCTCCTTCTTAGATGGTAAAGAATTTGACAAAGGTGCTGCAGTTACCTTACCTCCAGTAGGTCAATTAGTACCAGGGTTTAATGAGGCTATGATGCTTTTGAAAAAAGGAGGAAAAGGTACATTTGTGATTCCATCTTCTTTAGGTTATGGTGCACAGGGAGCTGCTCCACGTATCCCCGCAAATGCTATCTTAGTGTTTGAATTAGAAGTATTGTCTAAGAAATAATTGAATGAAAGTTTTCGGATTCCTATTTGTTGCCTTTTTTACGTTTTCCTGCTTATCTGATATTGCATTAGAAGATGAAGTGAAGGCGGAAGAAAATAAAAAACAGATTTTAGCCTATTTTGCTTCAAAAAATCAAAATCCATCGGTATTGACTAATGGAGGCTATTATTTTGTAACTAAGTCGAATCCAACAGGAGAATTAGCAAGCAATGGAGATTCGCTTTTTGTTCACTATGAGTTCTCGAACCTGACTACAGGTAAGGTATTAGATAGCACAAACAGGGCAACTGATTCTCCTTATTTCTTTCGTTATGGATTTAGTAATCCCGTGTTTGTTAATTTAATGTCAGCTTTGCGCGAGGGGGAACAAGCTACACTCATAATACCAGGAACGGCGCAAGCCTTTCCTGATTTGCCCGCATACACTCCTCTAATGGTGAAGGTTAAGTCATATGTTGTTCGTACCCAAGATGATTTGATTCGTGAATTCATTGCCCAGTACAAGTATACTGTTACGGAGGCCCAAACGGATGGATTACGCTTCATACGTTTAAATGCGGGCACAGGCGAAATTCCCACGACTGGCAAAATAGTAAAAGTCAAATACATTGGACGCTTTTTAAATACCAAAGCTTTTGATGGAAATATGTCCCGCTCTGACAGTTTAAGTGTAACAGTCGGTGGAAAAGAAACAGTCCAAGGTTTTCAGAAAGGTATTGAGAAAATGCGTTTAGGAGAGAAAGCAGTGCTTATTTTTCCATCCTCTTTGGGATACGGTGCTAAGGGTAATACCAATATTCCCGGAAACACTCCTTTGCTTTTCGAAGTTTACATAGCTAAAATTCAATAATTATGTTTAAGTATATCTTTTTCATTTTTTCTTTTTTCGTGGTTTTATCTAGTTGTTCTATTGAAAATGTTGTCGAAAATGAGCAAGCTAATGACCAAGCAGAAATTCAAAATTATATCACTCAAAATAAATTAGTGAACATGTTGAAGACGGCAGATGGGATGTATTATTCCATTAAGCCATCAGGAGTTACTAAAAAAGCAGTCACAAGTGATTTAGTTACGTTAAACTACAAGCTTTATCTGCTTGATGGTACCTTAATTGATTCCACTAATGCCAGTGCTAAACAGTATAAATCCATCGTTTATGAAGTTTCATCAAGCATTTTTAATCCCATCATTCAATTGATGAAGGAGGGAGATAAGGGGACTTTTTTAGTGCCGTCTAGTTTAGCTTATGGTTCTAGTTCATTTGGAAATGTTCCTGCCTATTCAGTTTTGAGAGCAGAAGTTGAAGTGATCTCTATTCGCACGGAAACAGAACAGATTTCAGATATGAAAACCCTTTATGGGTTCACAAGACCAGAAACAACTAGCTCAGGTATGGTCTTTCAGAAACTCACTGAATCAACATCTACTACTGAAACGACGGTAAGTACTGCTAAAACGGTGACTGTAAAATACCTGGGTCGACTTGGCTACGGAACTGTAAAGCTGGATGCTACCACGAATAGACTAGTTTTTGATTCTAAGTTCGGTGAGGGAGAATTTACTTTTATCACTGGTACAAGTCAGGTGATTAAAGGTTTTGAAGAGGCTGTATTGAAATTGAAATTAAATGAGAAGGCAAAAATTATTTTACCAAGTAGCTTAGCCTATGGTGCGAATGGTAATACAACCATACCGGGCTATTCCCCTTTGTACTTTGAAATTGAAGTAGTATTCGTGAGATAATGCGCCCTGTTCTTTATTTAGCTACCCAAAACAAGCACAAGGTAGAAGAACTAAGCGCACTGTTGAAACATCATTTCGACATTCGTGACATAAGCTCCCTATCTTTTACGGAAGAGATTCCTGAAACTGGGAAAACGCTTGCTGAAAACTCCCTTCAAAAAGCCCGCTATATCGCGGAAAAATTTCAAGTTACTTGCCTTGCAGATGACTCTGGATTAGAGGTAGAGGCATTAGGAGGAGCACCTGGGGTCTTTTCTGCGCGCTATGCGGGAGAACCGAAGAACGATCAAAAAAACCTTCACTTACTTCTAGATAATCTTGCGGGAATAACGAATCGGCGAGCACGATTTGTGACTGTATTAACCTATTATTCTACTGGCACTTACACTTCCTTCGAAGGGGAGATTCAAGGCAGTATCGTAGAAGTACCCAGGGGAACTCAGGGTTTTGGTTATGATTCTATTTTTCAGCCTGAGAACGAGACACGTACATTCGCCGAAATGAGCTTAGAAGCAAAAAACCTTATTGCGCATAGAGCACGTGCTTTGGAAAAACTGATAAAATACTTAGACGAAACACAGAAATGTGCCGACGAATAGCAAAATTCTGGCCTAGCTTGCTATTTTTGTAGTGTTTGCTTAATAAAACTCTACCATGAAATTGAAAATCAGCATATTGCTGGCATTTTTCTTATACTTAACGGTTATCCCTTTATCTGGTCAGTATGTGATCAAAGGTCGTGTTTCGGATGCAAAGAATGGGGATCCAATTCCATTTGCCTCTGTGGGTCTTGTTGGGGTTAGTCAAGGAGCTACCACTAATTTTCAAGGTGAGTTTAATTTAAACTCGAAGTATTCAGCAGATAGTCTTTTTGCCTCTTTTGTAGGCTATAAAAAGCGTATCAAGAAAATTACGCGAGGATCTAAATTACAAGAAATTGACTTTCAGCTAGAACCTACTGGACGTGAAATGGCGGAGGTAATTGTCTATTCGGGGGAGAATCCGGCCTTTAAAATTCTGCGTGGTGTTGTTCGCAATAGAGAAAAAAACGATCGCTCTAAGCTAACCGCCTACGAGTATGATTCTTATGCGAAGATGGAACTCGATGTAGATAATATCTCAGAGAAATTCAAGGAAAAGAAAGTGATGAAAGATATCGCTCAGGCGATTAAGAAATTTGAAAAAATAGCTGGAGAGGATGGAAAGTTAGTTATACCTACCTACATATCTGAGTCTGTAGGAAAGTTCTATTATTTAGAAAATCCACAACGAAAAAAGGAGACAATAACCAAGACAAGTATTAAGGGAGTCGGAGTCAAGGATGGCTCCTTAATCTCTCAATTGGTTGGGGGAAATTTAGTGGCTAATTATAATTTCTATCAAAACTATGTCGGTTTTTTTGGAAAGGACTTCGCAAGTCCCATAGGGGATAATTGGAAGGGTAAGTATAGCTACTTTTTAGGTGATACAGTCAATGTGGATGGCCATATCTGCTATCAGTTGGATTTCGATCCTAAAAATTCAATGGATTTGGTATTTAGAGGCCAAATGTGGATAGATACGACCTCCTTTGCTTTGGTACAAATCGATGCGGCTGTAGATAAAGGAGCTAATTTAAATTTTATCGATAAGATAAAGATTTCACAAGAATTAGAACAAACCAGCTCGGGGGCATGGTTACCGGCTAGAACTCGATTTCTGATTGATTTGGAAGAAATTACCAAAGGAAGTGCCGGGATGTTGTTGAAGATGTACATCTCCAACAAGGATTTTGTCGTAAATAAACCCCATGAATTAGGCTTTTATGATTTAACGACAGAAGTGGCAATGGATGCCATGCAACCTAATCCGGAATTTTGGAAATTTGCACGCCATGAGCCACTCAGTACACAAGATTTAATGGCTTCAGCATTGATTGACTCTGTACAAAATTTACCTATCGTACGAACCTATGTGGAAATTGCGGAGATTATCTTGAGCGGATATAAGAGGTTTAATGCTATTGAAGTAGGGCCATATATTTCAAGTTTTGCCATTAATAAAGTAGAAGGGGCACGTTTTCGATTAGGCTTTAGAACAGATGCTAAGTTTGATCAGCATTGGATTTTACGGGGTAATGTGGGTTTTGGAACAAAGGATTTAGTGCCTAAATATTCAGCTGAGGTTGATTACCTATTCTCTAAAAAGAAGTGGACCGTGGCAGGAATTCGCCACTCATATGATATTGAGCGAGTAGGTTTAACCCCGGAATTAATTGGCGATAATAAATTATTTTATGCTTTCACTCGTTGGGGAGCATTTTCAGGTGCTTTCTTTCGACGCGAATCAGAAGCCTTTTTTTCCACACAGATTTCCAAAGACTTCAAAGTAACGACTTCTTTGAATACCCGTTCATTCGATCCTTTATTCCGTTTTCAATATCGTTTAAATCCAGAATTAGGGCGTGCATCTGCAGTTCAAGATTATTTCCAAGAAACCTTTGCTACAGTGGAAATACGATTTGCTAAAAACGAGACTTTCATCATGAATGGAAATGAGCGGATTACATTAGCTACTAAGCGTATACCCGTTATTACATTGAAATACCAGCATGGATTTAAAGGATTCCTAGGTGGGGATTTTACATATGACCGCGTCACCTTTAAAGCGTATCAAACCTTCCGCTTAGGCTCCTTAGGTCGTTCTGATTATACCTTTTCGGCAGGGTATACGCCATCTAATTTACCAGCACCTCTCTTGTTTCCACACTTAGGAAATGAGACATTCTTCTTTATACGATCGGCATATTCAACCATGAATTATTTTGAATTTGTAAGTGATAAATATGCCTCTATTCAATACAATCATAATTTTGAAGGATTATTGTTTAACCGTATTCCTTTAATTAAGAAATTGAAGTGGCGTTTGATTGCTTCAGGAAATATCTTGATGGGTAGTCAACGTACGGAAAATCGTGAAATCATGAAGGACGTAAATAACCCTTTACGTTCTAAATTTTTAGATCAATACACCTTTGATTCATTGGATCCAAATAAGCCGTTTGCTGAAGTTGGTTATGGTATTGATAATATTTTCAAGATTTTACGTATTCAGGCTTTTCATCGCTTATCCTATTTGGATCATGGAAACCCACAACGATTTAGAGTAATGGCATCAGTTAATTTCTCTTTTTAGAACATTACAAAGAAGAAAATTTAAACATTTCAAGAATGTTTTTGATGTATTTGATTTCATAAACTCGTCGCCCTATATTTACACGGTTACAACCATTCAAATATGCTATTTATACTCGTGGGCCTATCTTTACTAAGCTACCTGTTGGGCTCTATCCCTACAGCGATATGGTATGGAGATCGCTACCACGGTATTGATATTCGTCAGCATGGAAGTGGTAACGCAGGGGCAACCAATACGTTTCGTGTTTTAGGTAAAAAAGCGGGTTCAATCGTTTTGTTTGTAGACGCATTAAAAGGATTTACGGCAGCTAGCTTAGCGTCGGTATTATATTCTTTTGGATTAGTGGATTGGGAGTCGTGTGTGTCCTTGAAGATCTTATTTGGCTTTTTAGCTATCATCGGTCATTTGTTGCCTATTTTTTGTGACTTTAAAGGAGGAAAAGGAGTAGCTACTACGTTAGGTATGGTTATCGCGCTGCATCCGCAAGCTGCATTAGCAAGCAGCCTTGTTTTCTTACTTGTTTTTGCGATTACACATTATGTTTCTCTAGGTTCGATGATAACTTCGCTAGTATTTCCTTTATTACTTCAATTTGGGGTATTTGGGAAGGAATTACCGATTTTGATTTATTTTGGATTCATCATTTCTTTTTTAGTGATATTTACGCACCGTAAAAATATTGGACGAATCATTTCAGGAACGGAAAATCGGATGTATCTTATTCCTCGAAAAGGACGTTTATAGCCTTTCTATCTTCATTTATTATGCAATCAACACACGAATTTATTGCCGCTCAAAAGGATCGGTTTTTGGCGGAGCTATTAGACCTATTACGTATTCCCTCTATTTCAGCAGACCCGGCCTATGCGGGGGATGTGAGAAAGGCAGCAGAGTGGATAGCAGAGAACCTTCGAAATGCAGGTGCGGATCACGTAAGATTAGAAGAAACGCCAGGTTATCCGATTGTATATGGAGAGAAAATGGTGGATCCCGCCGCTCCCACAGTGCTTGTTTATGGGCACTATGATGTGCAACCGGCGGATCCTTTGGAATTTTGGGATAATCCTCCCTTCGAACCGGTGATTAAAGATGAGGTGATTTATGCACGGGGTGCTTGCGATGATAAGGGTCAGGTTTTTATGCATGTGAAGGCATTTGAGGCAATGTGTGCTACGGGTAATTTAGCCTGCAATGTGAAGTTCATGATCGAGGGAGAAGAGGAAGTGGGCTCGGATAATCTGGGGAACTTTGTGGCGGCGAATAAGGAATTGTTAAAAGCGGATGTGATTTTAATCTCTGATACCGCGATTATTGCGAATGATATTCCATCGATTGATGTAGGGTTACGTGGATTGAGCTACATGGAAGTAGAAGTGCAGGGACCAAATCGCGATTTACATTCAGGTGTATATGGTGGTGCGGTGGCGAATCCGATTAATATTTTATGCCAAATGATCTCTTCCATGCACGATGAGTTCAATCACATTACGATTCCTGGATTTTACGATGGAGTGATGGAAGTGAGCGCAGCGGATCGGGCAGCGATGGCTCAGACACCTTTTGATTTAGAGGCTTACCAAAAAGATTTAGGCATCGACACTGTTTACGGGGAGAAAGGCTTCACAACGTTAGAACGTGCTTCTATTCGCCCTACGTTAGATGTTAATGGAATTTGGGGTGGTTATACTGGCGAAGGAGCAAAGACGGTTTTGCCTTCTAAGGCTTTCGCGAAAATTTCTATGCGCCTAGTACCTAATCAGTCTTCGGCGGAAATCACACGCCTGTTTACAGAGCATTTTATCTCTATAGCACCTAAAGGAGTGAAGGTCAAAGTAACCGCACACCATGGTGGCGAAGGGTATTTAATGCCGACAGACAGTATTGCTTTTCAAGCGGCATCGGATGCAATGACGACGACATTTGGGAAAGAGCCCGTCCCTACCCGCGGAGGGGGAAGTATCCCGATAGTGGCCTTGTTTGAGAAAGAATTGGGAATTAAATCAATTTTAATGGGTTTTGGCCTAGATTCTGATGCTATTCACTCGCCTAACGAGCATTATGGCTTATTTAATTTTTACAAAGGGATAGAAACGATTCCTCATTTCTTCCAAAACTTCGCAGATTTATCGAAATAAGATGGCAGAAAACTTAAGTGCTTTAGCGACGGAATCATCCTCGACTTACCAAGATCTAGAAAAGCAAACGGTCGACACCATCTTGCGCCAAATTAATGCAGAAGATAAAACGGTCCCTTTAGCGGTGGAAAAAGTCATTCCAGCCATCGAACCTCTTGTGCATGAAATTGTGAAACGCATGAAGCAAGGCGGTCGTCTTTTTTACATCGGTGCAGGAACTTCCGGACGTTTAGGCGTTGTCGATGCTTCTGAATGCCCGCCTACTTACGGTGTGCCTCATGATTGGGTGATAGGCTTAATAGCTGGCGGAGATTCTGCAATTCGCAAGGCAGTAGAGAATGCGGAAGATGATGAAAAACAGGCTTGGTTAGATATGGAAGCCTATGGTATCGATTCCTTAGATACGGTTATCGGGATTGCTGCATCAGGTCGCACACCCTATGTGTTGGGAGGATTGCGTGATGCTAATGCACGAGGAATACTAACGGGTTGCATTGTTTGCAACAGTGGAAGTGTGGTGGCTGCGGAGGCAAAATTTCCTATCGAAGTAATTGTAGGCCCAGAATATGTGACGGGAAGTACCCGAATGAAATCCGGAACAGCACAAAAACTGGTTTTAAACATGCTTTCTACCGCTGTCATGATCCAGCTAGGTCGTGTTAGAGGTAATAAAATGGTGGACATGCAGTTAAGTAATCACAAATTAGTGTTGCGTGCCATTCGCATGGTTCGAGAAGCAACGGGTGTGAGTGATGAGGTGGCAGCAGAACTTTTGGAGAAACACGGAAGCGTGCGAAATGCAGTTGATGCAATTCAAGCAAAATAAATTGGGATAATAACGCTTTAATCCCTTTATTTGTAATATAATTAATCAAATACCTCGTATGAAAAACATATCTAAACTAATTTTAACGTTCGTTTTCGGAACAATGGCTTTCGGTTTTCAAGCAAAAGCGGAAGATTTTCCAGCTGACATTAAGCCTTTAATGACTAAATATACTTGTTTCGCTTGCCACAAAGTGGACGCTCGTTTAGTAGGTCCAGCTTACAAAGATGTAGCAAAGAAGAAATATTCAGTAGATAAAATTGTTGCTTTAATCGCGAAACCACAGCCATCTAATTGGCCGGGATACCCTCCAATGGCTCCTATGACCGTACCTAAAGAGGATGCAGTTAAATTAGCGAAGTACATTAACTCGTTGAAATAATTGATCTGATAGCATAAAAAAAGCCCTCGATTTATCGAGGGCTTTTTATTTATAAGGCTTTTAGCATCCAGATATCGCAACCACAATGGCCACTATTTCCTAATGGTCCATCCAGCGACTTGAATCCTACTTTTTCATAAATTGAAACAGCTTTTGCAAGTTCAGGCATGGATTCTAAATATACTTGAGTATATCCATTTGCTTTTGCCCATCTCATTGATTCCTCCATCAGTTGCTTGCCTAGTCCTGTGCCTCTGGCTTCTTTAGCCAAATATAATTTAACGAGTTCGCAAGTCCCTTCAGGTAAATTATCAGTCGGAAAAATCCCACAACCGCCCACCACTTGTTGGTCAATAGTTGCAACATAATAATAGGATCCAGGAGTTCTGAAAAGCTCATACAAAGCATCCGTGGTCGGATCAAAATAGACCGTCCCTGGTTTATTAGCCCCAAATTCCGTCAACGCCCCACGAATGACTTTCGCCAATTCCACGTTATCTCTGGGTTCAATGGGCCTAATTTGCATAGTGTTTATTTTGCTGTTTTTTTCGCAGCGGGTTTCTTTTCAGCTGGTGCAGCTTTCTCTGCCTTAGGAGCCTTCTCTACTTTTGCGGCAACAGGAAATAACTCAGGCGCGTTTGCTACCAAAATTAAGTACCAGCTTAAGATTTTTTTGATGTCTGACGCGAATACACGATCCGTATCGTAGTTAGGAACAACCGTTGCTAAAGTACTGAATAACTCAGCATCACTTGATTTCTTCGCCTCAATAGGTAAAACGCCATTGAATTTCGCGTGGATTTGTAAGAATAAGTCTGCTAAAGGTAAAGTGCTATCTTGGTGATCATCTAGGTACAAAGAGATGTCTTTAAGTACCGAAATACGTGTTTGACCACCTACTACTGATTTTTGTTTCGCTGCGTCCAAAGTCTCCACAATCACTCCCGTGCGCGTAGGTTTTAACACTTTGTACAATCCACTTTTTCCCGAGATATGGGCAACTTCATTCAATAAATCCATGTTTTTTCGCTTGTTACGGGGGCAAAATTAGTACTATTTCCCTATTCTGTATGGGGATGTTTGAATTAATTCGTTGATAGAGGCTAAAATGTCCTCCCTCCCCACATGCTTCTCAGCTGAAGTGATGAATAATGGAGGAAGTTCATCCCACATTTCTAAGAGAAAGTTTTTGTATAGCTCGACACTTTCATTTACCTGCTTTTGGGACAATTTATCGGCTTTTGTAAACACGATATAAAAGGGTATTTCATCCTCGACCATCCGACTCATAAACTCAATATCCACGGCCTGAGGCTTCAAACGTATGTCCAAAAGCACAAACAAGCAGGTCAAATTCTCTCGATGTATCAAATAATCAAAGATCATCTTCTCAAACTCCTTGCGCTTCTCTTTACTAACTTTGGCAAAACCATAACCTGGCAAATCCACTAAAAACCACTTCTCATCAATAATAAAGTGGTTAATCAATTGCGTCTTTCCTGGAGTCTGAGACGTTTTCGCCAAACCTTTGTGAAAGGTAATCGAGTTGATCAACGACGATTTCCCCACATTCGAACGGCCAATAAAGGCAAATTCAGGGTACTTCGCCGGAGGGCAATTCTTAAAATCGGTGTTACTGGTTACGAATTTAGCGTTAATCTGAGCCATAGGGCGGGTGATGATGAGGGACAAAGGTAAGGAAATAAGTCCGAAGTCCGAAGGGAGGTAGTCCGTAGGGGGGTAGTCCGAAGTCCGAAGGGAGGTAGTCCGGAGGGGGGTAGTCCGAAGTCCGGAGGGGATTAGTCCGGAGGGGGGTAGTCCGAAGTCCGGAGGTAGGTAGTCAGACGCCTATAGATATTTTACCTCGTTTCTGTTTAAAGATCTAGAAAGGCCATTTAGCATTTTTGAAATTTCAATTAAATGATCATTACACTCATTATATTCATCTGATGATATATACATCAGCTTTGCAGCCAAATAATTCATAGATCGAACTTCACTTGCTGAACCTAAAGCGATAAATAAGAATCGTTTAAACTCTTTGTCGGAACTTCTGTCGAAACCTTCTGCGATATTATTTGCTATAGAAACAGATGCTCGCTGTATTTGATTCTTAAATCCCCAATCGTGATTATTAATATATAATCGATAGATTTCCATACTAAGTAGAATTGATTTTTGCCATACAAGAAGGTCTTCGAATTTAGTAACTCGCATAAGTTTATTTTTAAAACGATTTTTAGGTTATCTATTGTATCAGTAACCTGATAATCTCTTTCGGACTCTCCCTCCGGACTCTTTCCCTCCGGACTAATGACTTTTTCCCTCCGGACTCTTTCCCTTCGGACTATTTTCCCTTACCTTTGTACGCTTATGGAAAAACTACAAAACGATCTTCTTCTTCGTGCCGCGCAGGGTTTGCCTGTGGAGCGAATTCCCGTTTGGGTGATGCGTCAGGCAGGGAGAATTTTACCTGAATATAGAGAAGTGAGAGCGAAGGCGGGGTCCTTTATTGGGCTTGCGACGCATCCAGAGATGGCGGCAGAGGTGACGATTCAGCCGGTGACGCGTTTTGGGGTGGATGCTGCGATTATCTTTTCTGATATTTTAGTGGTTCCGGAGGCGATGGGTTTACCCTATGTGATGGAGGAGCAGAAGGGGCCGGTTTTTCCCGAGGTGATTCGGTCGAAGGCTGATTTAGCGAAAATTAGAGAGGCGAATCCGGAAGAGGATTTGAAATATGTATTGGATGCGATTAAGATTGTGAAGAAAGAGCTGGCTGGCAAGGTACCGTTGATCGGATTTGCGGGTGCGCCGTTCACGATTTTCTGTTATATGGTGGAAGGGAAAGGGTCGAAGACTTTTTCGCAGGCAAAAAAGATGTTGTATGCCGAGCCTGAGTTAGCTCACGCTTTATTGCAAAAGATTACGGATTCTACAATTGCGTATTTGAAAGCGCAGGTGGTGGCTGGGGCTAATTTAGTCCAAATCTTTGATTCTTGGGCGGGTATATTGTCGCCAGCGCAATATTCGGTGTTTTCGACGCCTTATTTGAAGAAGATTTGTGATGCGGTGACGGAGGTCCCTGTGACGCTTTTTGCGAAAGGTGCTTTCTTCGCTCGCGAAGAGATGGCTGCACTGAATTGTGCCACGATTGGTTTGGATTGGAATATGGATATCGCGGAATCTAGAAAGTTAGTAGGACCTAATAAAACCTTACAAGGAAATTTAGATCCTTGTGCGTTGTATGGTGATTTTAAGACGCTGGAAGCGGAGACTAAGAAGATGATTGATCAGTTTGGGACGCAGCGCTACATTGCGAACTTAGGACATGGGGTTTATCCCGATATTGATCCAGATAAGGTGCAATGTTTCGTGGATACAGTTCAGAACTACAAATAAAAAAAGGCCTTGCGATTTGCGAGGCCTTTTTTACGAATGAACTAAAATCTTATTTCGCCGAATAGTTAGGCGCTTCTTTCGAAATGCTCACATCGTGTGGGTGACTTTCTTTCACACCTGCTGAGGTGATTTTCACGAACTTCGCTTGTTGCATTACTTCGATTGAAGAGGCGCCGCAATAGCCCATGCCGGCTTTAAGTCCGCCTACCATTTGGTATAAAATTTCGGTCACAGAACCTTTGAAAGGTACACGACCTACGATTCCTTCTGGAACTAATTTCTTGATATCATCTTCTGCGTCTTGGAAGTAGCGGTCTTTTGAACCATCTTCCATGGCTTCTAAAGAGCCCATTCCGCGATATGATTTGAATTTACGTCCTTCTAAAATGATCATCTCGCCTGGTGCTTCGTCCGTTCCGGCTAATAGCGATCCGATCATGACGGTGCTTGCGCCACCGGCGATCGCTTTCGCTACATCGCCTGAATAACGGATACCTCCGTCGGCAATGACTGGGACATCGTATTTTTGTAAAGCTTTGGCAGCTTCATAAACCGCAGTTAATTGTGGCATGCCCACACCCGCAATGATACGCGTGGTGCAAATACTTCCTGGACCCACACCTACTTTTACGGCATCTGCTCCTGCTTCTGCTAAAGCGACCGCTGCTTCGCCTGTGGCGATGTTACCTACAATTACGTCTAGTGTAGGGAAGGCTTTTTTCACTGATTTCAAGGCATCGATTACACCTTTTGAGTGTCCGTGTGCGGTATCGATGCTGATCACGTCTACGCCTACTTGAACTAAAGCCTGAACGCGGTCTAATAAATCAGGTGTCACGCCTACGGCGGCACCTACACGAAGACGGCCTAGGAGATCTTTCGATGCCAAAGGGTGTGACTTGCGCTTCAATATATCTTTATAGGTAATCAAACCGATTAATTTCCCATTTTGGTCGATGATGGGTAATTTTTCGATTTTATGTTCTTGTAGAATGCTTTCGGCCTGTTCCATGCTGATTCCTTCTTTGGCCGTAATCAAATTATCCTTCGTCATGATCTCCTTCACGGGACGAGCGGTTTGTTTTTGGAAACGTAAATCTCGGTTCGTCAAAATTCCCACTAAAAGTCCTGCATTATCAATAACCGGAATACCACCGATTTTGAATTCTCTCATGATTCGTTGGGCATCCCCCAGTGTGGAGTTATCCTTCAACGTCACCGGGTCGATGATCATCCCTGATTCAGAGCGCTTTACCTTGCGAACTTGAGCTGCTTGTTGCTCAATCGTCATGTTCTTGTGGATGATTCCAATGCCACCTTCCTGAGCTAAAGCAATCGCTAAAGCTGCTTCTGTTACCGTATCCATGGCGGCAGAAACAATTGGAATATTAAGTGAAATGTTGCGCGTAAGGCGAGAGGAGGTACTTACTTCGCGAGGTAAAACCTCGGAATAAGCAGGAAGCAAAAGCACATCGTCGTACGTTAAAGCTTCAAAAAGAAATTTACTGGAATCAAGCATAGCAAATAATTTGAATGGGGTGATGAGTGTTACCCTTATTTGCAGGACAAAATTACACGAAATTTCTGAAATAATTCTATCCTTTTCTGAATTTTTCTCTCGGATTTGGATTTTTAGCTGTAAATTGCGGCTTGAATTTTAAGCCTTCGTAATGAACTATCAACCACAGGATTTTCTTCCTATTTTTGTTCAGCTAGCAGCTGCTTTGGCATTTATCGTTGCTACGATGTTAGCCACTCACGCATTAGGTCCTAAGAGACATTCTAAAGCGAAAGATGATACTTTCGAATGTGGTATCGAATCAATCGGCGATGCCCGTACCCCTATCTCAGTTAAGTATTTTTTAGTGGCCATTCTTTTTGTGCTTTTCGATATAGAAATCGTCTTCATGTATCCATGGGCCGTGAATTTCAAGGAATTGTCATGGAATGGTTTCTATGAAATGTTAGTATTCATGGGCTTGCTTCTGGTAGGCTTCTTGTACGTATTGAAAAAAGGAATTTTAAAGTGGGAGAAGTAAACAATCAGGCTTTGCCTTTGTTTATCAATCATCAGATAAAAAGATATGAGTAATTCAACTATAAGTGTTGCAGAAGCGCCTCCTGGAATCGAGGGAGCAGGTTTTTTCGCTACTTCGTTAGATAATTTAGTGGGTTTAGCGAGAGCTAATTCGCTTTGGCCTTTACCTTTCGCTACCTCTTGTTGTGGTATCGAGTTTATGTCTACGATGGCATCTCACTATGATATCGGTCGTTTTGGTGCGGAACGTTTAAGTTTTTCCGCCCGTCAAGCGGACGTTTTGATGGTAATGGGAACGATCTCTAAGAAGATGGCGCCGGTAGTAAAACAAGTATATCTACAAATGGCTGAGCCTCGTTGGGTATTGTCTGTAGGCGCTTGTGCTTGCTCTGGGGGTATTTTTGATACCTATTCCGTGCTTCAAGGCATCGACCGCATTATTCCGGTGGACGTTTATGTGCCGGGTTGCCCGCCACGTCCGGAGCAAATTTTGGATGGCTTCATGCAAATTCAAGAATTAGCGAAAAAAGAAACCACACGTCGTAGAAATGAGCCAGAATACAAGGCTTTATTAGCTTCTTACGGAATCGAATAAGTATGAACGATAAGATAATCGAAGCGCTTGTAGCGCAGTTTGGCGAGGAGGGAGTTTATGGAATAGGGGAGTCACACGGCATTTTGCAGGTGACCACGGAAGTAGAGAATATCGTTCCGATGATCCATTTTTTGTATGCTCACCCGGTATTTAAGTTTCAATTTTTGACAGATTTGGCTGGAATTCATTTTCCGGAAGCTAAAGGTCAAGAACTGGGAGTGATCTACCATTTGCACAGTTTGGAAAACAACGTACGTCTTTGGATTAAGGCCTATGCACCTATCGAAGCGCCTAATTTCCCGACCATAACTGGCCTATTTGCTACGGCTAACTGGATGGAGCGTGAGGCGTTTGATTTTTATGGTATCATCTTTGAAGGTCACCCTAATTTGACCCGTATCCTGAATATGGACGAGATGGATTACCACCCGATGCGGAAGGAATATCCATTAGAGGATGCGACTCGCAATGATAAGATTGATGAATTATTTGGACGATAATAAAAAGACATGTCTGAAATAGCTTTAGTAAACAGCCCTAATGTAGGATTAGATAAAACACAAAAAGGGGGACCTTATGTGAATGAATTATCTACGTTAAACTTAGGTCC
>JACCDN010045151.1_pt1 | contig 22725 bp, 14 predicted proteins | sample 7441691 | NCBI WGS metagenome assembly JACCDN01 (sample SAMN15323439, study PRJNA562643) | freshwater metagenome | isolation source: river surface water | place: USA:Blue River Watershed | collected 2017-08-16 | reverse complement strand
AGATCGTAACCTTTATTTTCTCTAACTATCACCTCGTCAGCAATTTTGTTTAAATCATCCTTACTTTTGTCAACAAGATCACCATTGACAACCACTAACAATTTTGCAAAAAATGGCCTTGACTGTTTCAAGAAGATATAATACTGAATTATCCGCTATACCATGAGGATCATACAAAAAAATATAGCTATCCTTGATGAATTCTTAATAAGATTTGTCATATACTAGGTTGCGTTGTTTTTCCTTTAATGATGCAGCATTTAAACGGTTAATATATTGCAGATGTCGCTTTTGACCGTTCTTGGATTTAATGAACAGTGGAAAGAGGACTAATCACCATAATTATTTGCTTTCCTTCCATTTTTGGTTCGGAATCAATTTTTGCTACAGATCCAAGATTCTCGATGATTTTACCAAATAATTCATCGCCTTTTTCTCTGTGCATAATCTCACGCCCTTTGAACCATAAAGAAATTTTTACTTTATCTCCTTCTTCAAGAAAAGCTCGAATTTTTCTAAGCTTAACGTCAAAATCTCCCTGTCCGATATTGACTTTAAACTTCATTTCTTTTAGAACAGTTTTTTTCTGCTTTTTCTTTGCTTCCTGCAACTTTTTCTTCGCGTCATATTTATAACGACTAAAATCAAGAATTTTACAAACTGGAGGCTCGGCATTTGGTGAAATTTCAACTAGATCAAGACCAGCTTCTCTTGCTTGCATCAAAGCTTCATCCAGAGAAACAACGCCTACCATTTCTCCATCTTGATCAACTAGCCTTACTTCTGGGGCTGTAATCTCCTTATTGGCACTTGGAAATTTGCTTTTCTTAAAGGTTGTTATAAAAATTCTCCATATATATATTAGTTATATTTACAAATTAATTAGTCAATATTTTGGTTATTTAATCCAAATATTTCTTATTCTCTATATTAATCATCTTAATTACTTCGTCCACGGTAAGAGTTTCTTGTTCTTCCGACGAACCAAGCCTTCTAATTGTTATAGTTCCATCTGTTTGTTCTTTTTTTCCAACAACTGCAATCATAGGGACTTTTTGGTTAGAAAAATTTCGTATTTTATAATTAACTTTTTCCCTCGAAATGTCAAGCTCAGATCTAATACCAGCATCAATAAATCTTTTATTTAGCTCAATGATGTACTCATCAAGATCATTAGTAATTCCAACAACTGCTATTTGTACCGGAGCAAGCCACAGGGGGAAACGACCAGCATATTGCTCAATCAAAATACCTATAAATCTCTCAAAGGTTCCAATTATTGCTCTATGGAGCATAACAGGTCTTTTCTTTTCTCCGCCTGCAGCAATATATTCCGCATCTAATCTTTCTGGTAAAACAAAATCTACCTGCAGGGTACCGCATTGCCATTCTCTACCAACCGCATCGGTCAACACGAACTCGAGTTTAGGACCATAAAATGCTCCCTCACCGGGGTTCATTTCATATGTAAAACCTGCTTCTTCAATGGCTGTTTTAAGCGAAGATTCTGCTTTATCCCAGACATAATCTGCGCCAGCTCTTACTTCTGGCCGATCAGAAAACTTAACTTTAATCTCTTTGAAACCAAAATCATTATATACTTCTCTGAGAGATTTACAGAAAAGAACAGTCTCGCTATTAATTTGCTCTTCAGTACAAAAAATATGACCATCATCTTGTACAAAATTCCTAACTCTAAGTAATCCGTGCAACCCTCCTGTAGCTTCGTTACGATGGCAACAACCAAATTCGGCCATGCGATAAGGTAGGTCACGATAACTTTTTGTTCCTTGTTTAAATATCTGTACATGCCCTGGACAGCTCATTGGTTTTAGAGCATGAGTTTTCTCATCCGCTTCAACAACAAACATATTATCTCGAAATTTTTCCCAGTGACCCGATAATTCCCAAAGTTTTTTATCTAGCATCATTGGTGTTTTAACCTCTGCATAGGAACTTTTCTCAAGTTTTCTTCTAATGTAAGTTTCAAGTGTGCGATAGATACTATATCCTTTTGGATGCCAAAAAACCATTCCTTGAGCTTCTTCTTGCAGATGAAACAACTCAAGCTCTTTACCAACTTTTCTATGATCCCTTCTTTCTGCTTCTTCAAGCATATGTAGATAATTATCGAGCTGTTCTTTTGTTGCCCAAGCTGTACCATAAATACGTTGTAGCATTTCATTTTTACTATCACCGCGCCAATAAGCTCCTGCTACCTTCATTAATTTAAAGTGTTTGATCTTAGAAGTAGAGGGGCAATGCGGCCCACGACAAAGATCAACGAATTTTCCTTGACGGTAGAGGGTAATTTTCTCGCCTTCTGGTATTGACTGGATAATTTCTGCTTTGTAATGCTCACCCATGTCTTTGAACATTTTTATGGCTTCGTTTCTATCCCAAACTTCTCGAACAAATTTTTTATCTTCTTTTACTATTTGGTGCATTCTTGCTTCAATCTTTTCAAGATCGGCAGTCGTAAAAGGTGTTGATTTAGCAAAATCATAATAAAACCCATCTTTAATGGCAGGGCCAATTGTAACTTGCAGATCTGGAAATAAATCTTTAGCAGCTTCAGCAATTATGTGGGCAGCATCATGCCTTATTATTTCAAGAGTTTCTGGATCTTTTATAGTCAAGATTCTAACAGAACTATCAGCTTCAATTGGTAATGATAGATCAGCTAACTGACCATTAACCTCAACAACCATTGCATCTTTAGCAAGAGAGCTAGATATAGCAGATGCTATCTGGGCACCAGTTGTTCCCTGTGGAAATTCTCTTCTTGAACCGTCTGGAAAAGTAATATTTATTATCATGTTACTTGAATATTCTGTGATTAACTTAAAAACGGACTTCTTTTTAGCTTAAGTTTTTAAAGAAGTCTAACTCTTTTTGTATGATTTAACTTGATATATTTAGCTGATTTTATAATATTTTGCAAATATATAATAATAAATATGAATGGTTAACTTACCTAATTGGCCTCATATTCCCATGTGGCCAAAAGAGAGACAATATAATTTACATCTTGCGCAAACTTTGCTAGCAGCTTTAGGATCGCCTCATAAAAAATTACCTCCTACCATCCATGTAGCTGGAACTAATGGTAAAGGATCAACCGTTGCTATACTAAAAAATATATTTGAAACAGCCGGTTATAAGGTTCATTCCTATACCTCTCCACATTTAATTGAATTTAATGAAAGAATAAACTTAGCCGGAAAAAATATTTCTGATTATCATTTATTTGAATTGTTACAAAATGTCAGAACCAAGTCTGAAGCTCTTAATTTAGAACCAAGTTTCTTTGAAGGTACCACAATCGCTGCTTTCTTAGCTTTTTCGTCTGTTCCAGCTGATTTATTGATTTTAGAAACTGGCATGGGAGGCAGACTTGACTGCACAAATGTTATTGAAGATCCTATTTTAACCATTATTACCCCCATTTCTTTCGATCATATGCATCATCTTGGCAACTCATTGATAGAGATAGCTAGAGAAAAAGCTGGAATTATAAAACAACAAGTCCCATGCGTTATTAGTAAACAAAACAACGAAGTGTATGAAGTTTTATTCGATAAATGTAGTCAATTGAGTAGCCCAGCATTTGCTTATGAATATGATTATATAATAGAAGAAGTAGATGATGAGCTAATTTATCGCTCTCAAAAATACTCATTAATTGTACCGCGCCCTAAATTTCTTCTTGGAAAACATCAATATTTAAACGTAAGTAGCATCATTGCAGCTATTACCTTAATAAATGATAAATTTAAAATTTCAGGAAATGATATCGCAACTGGTGTGCTACAGGCTAAATGGCCAGGAAGAATAGAAAAAGTTGATCCTAAAGAATATTCGCATTTAGCAAATAAAAACATTACGATATATTTAGATGGCGCTCATAATGAAGCAGGCGCCTACGTTCTAGCCTCATGGGTAAAAGATTATGTAAAAAAACCTGTATATATTATAATAGGCATGACAAAAAATAGAAATATAGAAACTTTTTGTCAACATTTTCAAGGTCTTGTCATAGAAGCAAGGGCTGTCAGAGTTTTGTCAGAACCATCAAGTTATAACCCAGAAACTATAGTCCAAAAATCTCAAAAATGTAATATAAAATGCCTATTTAGTTGCTCATTAGATTCAGCAATAAAAGAACTAGCGAGCCTAAGCATAAACAGAGAGTCCGTAATTATAATAACAGGATCTTTATTCTTAATAAGCGATTTTTATAAATTATACCAAGTCTGATTTAAAATGAGACTTGGTATTACTCTTATGAAAGTGATTTGGTATTACTTGTCTGTAAAGGACCGGAATCAACAAAAGAATCTGGTGCATCTGATTGGATTCGAACCAACGGCCTCTGCCTTCGGAGGGCAACGCTCTATCCAGCTGAGCTACAGATGCTTATAGATTTTATGTGGACAAACTTAAAATTCAGCCTCTGAGCAGTTCAACATTGCCGCCTATGGCTGTAAGATTAAACGAAGTTGTACGCTCAACTATAAATTTAAGCAAATAATGTGGTCCACCAGCTTTAAATCCGGTACCAGATTTATTCTCCCCACCAAAAGGTTGCGATTCTACCTTTGCTCCAACAATTGATCTATTTGCATAGATGTTACCAGCTTTAATCTTAGATCGCAAGTACTCTATTTTTCCTTCAATCCTGCTATGAATACCAAAGGTCAAACCAAAGCCATAATTATTGATCTCATCTATTATTTTATCCAGATCTCTGCTTTTATATTTTATTACATGTAATATTGGTCCAAAATTTTCACCTGGGATATCATTAATAGAATTAATTTCTATGATGTGAGGATAAAAATAATTCCCATCTTTTAAAATTCCCGCTTGTGGATGAGCATAAATTTTAAAACCAGATTTTTGCATATAATCAACATGTGCAGCTAAACTATCAAGCGAATTTTTATCAATTACTGGCCCGACATCATTACTAAAGTCAGCACTATCACCAATTTTTAGTAGTTCAGTAGCTTCTTTGATCATACTAAATAAATTATCATATATTTCTTCCTGAACATATAGTACCCGAAGAGCAGAACATCTCTGTCCGGCTGAATAAAATGCAGAAGCTAAGACATCATCTGTTACTTGTTCAATTAGTGCGGAACTATCAACAATCATTGCATTTTGACCACCAGTTTCAGCTATTAGAGGTACAATACCGGAATTACGAGCTGCAAGTGTTAAATTAATTGTTTTTGCAGTTTCGCACGATCCGGTAAATACTACCCCGGCAATTCTTTCATCTGTTAACACATAATTACTGATATTACTGCCTGAGGTAATGAGTAATTGTAGAGCTGATTTAGGCACTCCCGCTTTATGCATTAATTTAACTACAAAATTAGCGATAACAGAAGTTTGCCCCGCTGGTTTGGCAATTACTGTATTCCCTACCACTAATGCTGCTATTATTTGCCCGGTAAATATTGCTAGCGGAAAATTCCAAGGGCTTATACAAACAAAAATCCCTCTAGGATGCATTGATAATATATTTCTCTCGCCGGTAGGACCAGGAAGATTCTTATCTTGCAATAGTATTTTAGCCTGATTTGCATAATATCTACAAAAGTCAATTGCTTCAATAGTCTCATTTATTGCATCATGAATTGATTTTCCCCCTTCTTTGATAAGTAATGAATATAACTCAAACTTATTAGCTTCGATGAGATGAGATATTTTTTCTACAATAGTAGCACGCAGACTAACATTTAACTGACTCCAATTATCGAATTCTTGGTGAGCAGAGTCTATTGATTTTTTAATTTCAGTTTGAGTTGCAAAACAAATATCTGAAAATCTCTGAGCAGTTTTGGCGGGACAAAAACACTCTGTTAATTTTTTAGATGTTATAATTTCTTTGCCATCAATGATGGAACCTATCTTATGAATATTGGAAAAATAACTAGCAACTTTTTCTTGAATATAATCATAATTTGTCTTGTATCCTAAATCGTAACCCATACCATTTTCTCTATTTGGATAAATATTTACTGGTAAAGCAATTTTGTTACCAGCGTCTAATAAACTTAAAATTTTGTCATATAAATTAAAGCTAAGTTCGGAAAGTTGAACTTTTGGCGAAATTACCTTGCCTACAAAATTACCATTTGCCCCGTTTTCAAGCATCCTACGCATTAAATATGCAAGTAAATCATCCGATTTTCCGATAGGAGCGTAAATCCGTATATTTGTTTTTTTTACTAATTGATCATGTAAAACATCTCCCATACCATAAAGTTTTTGAAATTCAAAAGATTTATCTTTAGCCATCTCTATTATTGTAGAAACGGTCAAAGCGTTATGAGTAGCAAATTGCGAATATATATATTCGTTATTTTCTAGCATTAATTTTGCACAAGCAATATAATTTGCGTCAGTATATTCTTTCTTTGTAAAGACTGGATAATGCGCTAGTCCATTTATTTGAGCATATTTAATTTCGCTATCCCAATAAGCTCCTTTTACTAATCTTATAGTTATTTGTTTATTAGTTTTTTTCGCTAATAAAACTATTTGCTCTATTAGGCTATAACTTCTGGTCTGATAAGCTTGCACAACAAGACCGATACCATTAAAATCTTTAAAAACTGGCTGCTCTATGACCTCGCTTAAAAAACCAATGTAAGCATCAAGCCTAAAAGCTTCTTCTGCATCAAAGGTAATTGTTAAATTATTTTCTTTAATTTTTTCTACCAAATTAACAATTTTTGGCATTAATTCCCCTCTTATCTCTTGCAGTTTTGCATATTCAAATCTAGGATATAAGGCTGTTAACTTAACTGATAAATTTGGTTTTGATGCAATATCGGTAAATTTATTATCTTCTGTATTAAATTTATTAGATATAAGATTTATCGCATTTATATAATCTTGATAATATCTTTCCGATTGTTTTTTTGTTCTTGCTGACTCACCAAGTAAATCAAAAGAAAACTTATAATCTGGAAAATCCTGAATTTTTTCTAAAGCAGAATCAACATTTTCAGCAAATACAAATGATCGACTAAGATATATAATTGCTTGCCTTAAGATTTTCAAAAAAATAGGTTGGCCAAGCTTATCAATTAATTTAACCAAGATATTATCTGATTTAACAATATCTGTAAATTTTCCTGAGAAATATATACCAAAGGAAGAGAAAATGGTTTTAAAAGACTTTGCTTTTTTAAATAAAAAAGACTCCCACGATTTATTAGATAATTTATCACTGACAAATTCTTTGCTTATTTGTAAATCTGGTATTCTAAGTAAGCTTTCTGCTAAACACATTATTGCTACCCCTTCTTCAGTAGAAAGGCTGAACCTATTGATAAATTCTTCGATAGAAAAACTTTTATTTTTTCTGATGGCAAGAATTAATTCCTGAGCTCTGGCAAGAATTAATTGCTGCTCAGGCACAGGAAATTTAAATTGAGGTAGTAGGCTCTTTATTATCTGTGTCTCATCTAATAAAGGTGCAGGGGCAGGTACTGATCTATTTCGCATATATATTTGCCTTATAGGTTTTCAATCTGTAAATCTTGTTTAAGATAGTTATAATCATTTGCTGATCTATCAACGTAAAAATATAAAGCTATCAAACTAAGAATAGCACATACTATCATATAGATTGCACCTGCCTTCATATTCCCGCTCTGTACTAGCGACTCCATTATGTACGGGGCTGTACCACCAAAAACGCTTGTTGCTGTATTATAAGAAACAGAAAGGGCGGTACTTCTGATGTTAGTTGGGTATAATTCGGCTTGAAGAGATGGTTCTGGTCCTATATACATAGCAGCTAAAACAGCTATGATAATTTGTGCAATAATAATGGAATTAAAGTTACCAAACTCAAAAGACTCAAGTAAGAATAAGGAAGTTGAAATTATGATAAGCAAGTTGATAATAAAAATTCTTCTTCTGCCTATTTTATCAGAAAGCCACCCAGCAAAAATAGTCACTATTATCATAATAATATAGCAAATATTAACCAAATTAGTTACCTCAGCTTCGCCAAAATTTCTATGTATTTTTAAATATGATATCAAATATATAGATTCAATATAAAATATTACTGAACCTGTTCCATTAATAAAAATTGAAATTAACATATCAGACCAATGGTGTTTGAAAGTAAATTTTAACGGATTTTTCTCTATCTGACCGCGTGATCTACTATTCAAAAATAAAGGTGTTTCAGCTGTGTATTTTTTAATATAAATTCCAGCAAAAAAAATCAATATACCAATTAAAAATGGCAATCTCCATGCCCAGGAATCAAATTGTTCTGGCGTGAACATAGATTTTGTTAAATAAGATACTAAAGAGCCAAACAAAATACCTACGCAAATGCTTGACATTGAAAAACTAGAAGTAAAACCCCTTTGGCTTTTTTCACTATGTTCAATTACAAAAGATATAGAACCAGTCAGAGCCCCTCCCATAGAAAGACCTTGCAGCATTCTAACTAGTATCATCATACTTGTTGCAGCTATTCCCATAGTTTCATATGTCGGTAAGAATCCTATAGCAGCAGTTGGAAACGCCATACATATTACCGATGCACTAAGTGCAACTCTGCGGCCAAATTTATCACCAATTACTCCAAAAAAAATACCACCTATTGGCCTCATCAAATAGCCAATGGCAAAAACCAAGAAAGCATAAAGTAATGAAGTGCTTGAGTCATTATTTGGGAAGAATTTTTGACCAATTACTGGGGCAAAATGGCCAAATAAAGCATAATCATACCATTCAAAACTATTTGCAATACCACTAGTTAAAATTAATTTTCTCTTATTCATTTTTAGTTCCAATGTTCGATTTTACAGTTTGCTTTTTAAACTCTTGGTTTTCTGAGTAAATAATAAATAAAGTTGAGGGTATTATAATCAAAGCACCGTAAATAGTCGATTTGCCAGGAACTTCTCCAAATATTATATAAGCAATTATGGTAGAAAATATTAGTTCAAGATATCTATACGGAGACACAGCTGTTGCATCAGCACTTGCAAAAGCCTTGAGGATAAAAAATAATATTAAATTACCACCCATGCCAAGAATAAAGAGCAATATTAATTCCTTTATCGTGGGTGTGATCCAATTTTGTATAGCAAAAGGTAGGGCTATTAATGCGGTAATTATTGCAGAATAAAAAAGCATACTGATCATGGATTCCTCTATAACAATTCTTTTGTTAAAAATATCCAAAATTGCAAAGCTCATGGCAGAAGCCAAAAACACAAGTACATTAGGGTTAAAATCTTCAGAATGTACATTTAGAGTTACAACTATACCGCTAAAAGCAACAATTGTTACTAGCCATCTTTGCCAGATGATTCGCTCATTTAAAAAGAACACTCCTAGGATTAAAACAAAAATAGGTATAGTAAATGTAATAACAGTACCTGTTGTAATAGGTGCTATACTTACCCCATATGTCCAACCAGCCATACCCAGAAACAGTAAGATGCTTCTGACAAAATGAACAAAAGGTCTGCTGGTTTTTAGTGTATCTATACCGTAATATAATATAAATGGTACAAGCGTCATTGTGCCAAACATAAATCTAAAGAAAGTGATTTCATAACTGTGAAGTCTCAATCCGGCATATTTTGATATTGCATCATTTATTGAGCTAGTAATTAAGCTTAGTGTAAACCATGCAACAGCTAGAAAATAAGAACGTAATTTTTTATCCATACCAGTTAAATCTTTAATTCGCAAAAACCATATATTGTTTATTGTAAATAGTGAAGTTGTTTTTGTGTAAATTTAGAATAGAAAAGATAGGTATTTTTATGTGGTGCATTATTTGTAACAAGTGAAAATAAATGTTAGGCTGTGCCATGGTTGTTTAGATTTTGCTGCGCTAGTGTTTCTCATTTTAAATGATGACTTTTTTATAAGTTTTCTTTATATTAAGAAATCAAAATAAACTATACTAAAAAATATGCTCAGATTTTTAGTTCTTATAACAAAAATAGGACTTATACTTTCTCTTTTTGGTATTATAGTTGTAGTCGCTATTGTATGGCACTTTAGCCAGGATCTACCAGATTACTCGCAACTGAAAGAATATCACCCACCTTGTGTAACAAGAATTTATTCAGCAGATGGTAAGTTAATAGAAGAATACGCCAAAGAAAAGAGAATTTTTGTACCGATAAATAGCGTACCTAAATCGCTTGTACAAGCATTTATAGCAGCAGAAGATAAGAATTTTTACAGCCATTCTGGGATTGATATATTTAGCATTATCAGAGCTGCTTTTGCTAATATTTCTCATATATTAAATGGTACTCGATTTGAGGGTGGGTCAACAATTACACAACAGGTAGTGAAAAACTTTTTGCTATCCTCTGAAAGATCTATTGAAAGAAAAGTAAAAGAAGCAATTCTTTCTTATATGCTATCGCAAACTTTTTCCAAAGATCAAATTCTTGAATTATATTTAAATCAACTGTTCCTAGGAAAAGGTTATGGTGTTGCAGCTGCTGCACTTGGTTATTTTAACAAATCGGTAGAAGAGCTTTCAATTGCAGAATCTGCTTTTTTAGCATCATTACCGAAAGCTCCATCACAATATGGTTCTGAAAAAAATTATCAAAAGGCATTAGCTAGGAGAAATTACGTAATTGGCAGAATGTACGATGATGGATATATAACCGAGAAAGAAGCCAGAGATTCAATAAAAGAACCAATAAAACTTGTTAAACAAGACAAAATCCAAACAATGGATGCAGATTATTATGCCGAACAAGTACGTTCTGAAGTAATCAGCATGTTTGGGGAAGAATATTTTTATACGGCAGGTTTAACTATCATCAGCTGCGCTGATTCTCAATTGCAAAAAAGCGCTGCTAATGCTTTGCGTTTTGGTATCAAAGCTTATGATATGAAAAAAGGTTATAGAGGGCCAATGAAAAATATCTCTTTGGCCAATTGGCAAAAAGATTTAGAAATAATGCCAATACCTGTGGGCCTAAGAGATTATAAGCTAGCTGTGGTTTTAAACACAGAGAGCTCTCAAGCAAAAATAGGTTTGCAAGATGGTAAGACAGCCTTTATTAAACTTGCCGATATGGCTTGGACTAGAACAAATTTGAAATCAGTAAAAGATTTACTAAAAAATGGTGATATCATAGCGGTTGAAAAAATACAAAATGATTACAAATTACAACAAATACCGAACTTTAATGGCGGTATAATGGTTGTTGAACCATACACAGGGCGAGTGCTTGCAGCAGAAGGTGGTTATGATCATGATATTAGTAAATTTGACAGAACAACTCAGGCAAAAAGACAACCAGGTTCTTTGATCAAACCTTTTGTTTATTTGGCAGCGCTCGAAAATGGTGCTAAACCTACAGACATATTTCAGGATGCGCCAATTGAGGTTGCTCAAGGTGCTGGTATGCCGATTTGGAGGCCAAAAAATTGGGATAATAAATTTATGGGAACAATGACCCTTCGGCAAGGATTAGAAAAATCACGCAATGGCACTACTGTTAGAGTAGGGCAGGTGGCTGGTCTTAGAAAGATTGCAGAAACATTTAGGAGATTTGGTATTAATGACAATCCTTCAACAAAAGTACCTTCAATAGTTCTTGGAGCTTTAGAAACTACTCTTGAGAGAATGACTATAGCCTATAGCGTTATTGCTAACAAGGGAAGAAAGGTTACACCGCACTATATTGAGTTAATTAAAGATCGCAAAGGAAACATCCTATATCGTAGAGATTACGCCGAATGTAGTGAATGTAAAAATTATCAACATGATGCAGCAGGTAATCCCCTACCACCAAAAACTCCACTATCTCTAGGGCATATCGTAACTGACGAAGCAACAAGCTACCAAATTACTTCCATTTTAACAGGAGCAATTCAAAGAGGTACTGGGCAAGGAGCAAAAACTATTCCTAAAATCATTGCCGGAAAAACTGGTACTAGCAATGATGGAAAAGATACTTGGTTTGTTGGTTTTACTCCTAAAATGGTTGTAGGTACTTATATTGGCTATGATATACCAAGAAGCCTTGGCAAAAGCGCTACAGGCGCAACAGTTGCTCTTCCGGTATTTATAAATTTTATGAATAATGGTTATAAAAATATTGAATCCGTTGATTTTGAAGTTCCAAAATCAATTAATCTTATTTCTGTAAATTATGATACTGGTCAACCATCCACAGAAAAAGGATCGATAATTGAAGCTTTTAAAGCAAATTATTATGATAAAAATCTAAAAAACTTTGAAAAAAACCAACAAGATAATTCTCATGACCCTTTTGCTAAAATCCGTGATAATACTCTGCCAGAAAGAGAAGATTCTTCAGATGAAGTATATTAATCTATTCTTTGAATTTAATTACCTCTGATTGTAAAAATATCTTGTTATTTCGCTAATTAAATATAGATTATTTAAAAAATTTGGTCATGTAATGATCATTTGGTAGAATTAGCGGACTGAATCTCTAGTTCAGCTCGGTTTATAAATTTATTTTTAGGTGTTTTGAATCATGAAAGAAAAAGAAGAAGACGAAGTAGCAATAAATTGTACTCCAAGCCTTTTGGGCCTAAATGAGGAAGAGTCCGACCGAGAATATTACGATTCTGAGGAAGAAGAAACCCCAAAAAACAAATATATCTCAGAAAGATCAATATCCACTACTACTATTAGCACTACTAGCTCTGTTGCTGTGAGTTTTGCAGAAAAATCTGATGGTTCACAAGAACCACCATTAACTTTCACAACTATGAGTACTCAGTTATCTACTTCTTCGGAAACTATAGAGAGTTCTGCTTCTACCATTACTCTTAATAATAGTAGTGTTATCAATTTTTTAGAATCAGAATCAATGCTAATTCAACCAACATCGATTGAATTTTCTGTAACTTCAACCATTAAATTTTCAAAAGCTCAATTAACTCCAAAAGCTCAATTAACTCCAAAAGCACCTGAAAGTTCAGAATCAGATCCTTGGTATCTAGAATCCACACCAAAAAGTCTGATAGACGAAAGCGAAAAAGAAGAACTACGATTTTTGTTTAATGAACCAAGAACCGATCTTAGAATGCTGCCACTTAGAAGAGAAGTAAATACACCAATCAAAGCGCCAACGGTAACACCAGAACTCAATTATGCCGATGACGGATTAAGGCCTTCGACACCACCATTATTGACTGGTACTGAAACCATCTCTCTTATTCCAGATATGCTAGGTCTTCTTACACACCAAGAAGGACTAATTTCAGTTAGCGGTGATTCAAGCAGTAGCACTAGCTCTACTGATGTTGCCGTATTAGGTCAAGAAGATACAATCCAATATTAGCGTTATAGCCAAATCCCGTCATCTCGCAAGCACCGCTACCGTCATCCCGCGGCTTCGCTACTTATCATCCCGCAAGTACCGCTATCGTCATCCCGCGGCTTCTCGACCGCGGGATTCAGTACTTATACCAATTCGAGTTTACTTTTTCAATTAATTCTAATTTCCACTGAAACCTTGCCATTCTTTTATAGCCATGAATAGCACTTATCAGCAGTTGGTTTTCTGGGTCCCGCGGTCGATGCCGCGGGACGACGATAACGATGCCGCGGGATGACGATAGCAAAGCCGCGGGATGACGATAGCGAAGCCGCGGGATGATAAGTAGCGGTGATTGCGGGATGACGATAGCGATGCCGTGGGATGACGATAGCGGTGATTGCGGGAGACGATAGCGATGCCGCGGAATGACGATAGCAAAGCCGCGGGATCTAAGGCTTTTAGATTGAAATTATGTGCGTTGTTACTCGTCGCTTACGTATTAGCCGAAAATAGTTCAAGTTTTAGTTATTAATTTAAAAACTAGGCATAAAAAAACGGTTAACCCAAATTTCTTTGAATTAACCGTAATTATAAGCCGTCTAAATATGACGCAAACCTATTATAGCTTAGTAAAATTAGATATCAAATCTTACGCCAGCTGCAACATGGTGACCTTTCAGTGAACCAAGTGAAGGATAGTTTTTTGGAGTTTTAAGTTTACCTAGATCTCTATAGCTATATGTTAGTTCGCCATTTACACCAGGAGCAAATTCTGTAGAAGCGCCCAAATGCAGAGCATAAGCAAAGTTATTTTTCTTTTTGGATTTTTGGCTACCAGAAACGTCATTTCCTGCACGATCTATATAATTAGCAGTAAGTTTACTACTAATCATTGACATACCAATACCAGCACCAGCATAGATTTTAGCAACGCTAACATCGAATAAATCAACAAAACCATTAATCATTAAACTATCAGCATGTGATTTAAGTTTAGCGTTTGTCAGATCAGTGTCTGCATATGTCATAGTACTTTTCTTATGAGTAGGACTTGCATAATGATCCCATGTTAAATCAGCACGTACATTATCCATTACATAATAACCAACACCTAGACCAAAAAATATATCATTTTTTGATTTTAGGCCTTTGATTTTATCTAATTTGTCCCAACCAACTTGGCCTTTCACGTAGAACATATCCTCTGCTGCATATGCAGAAGAAGTAGCAAGAGTAGCAAGAGCTGCTGCTGTTAAAAGAATTTTTTTCATAATAATCTCCTAGAAATATTAATTAACTAAAATTATACACTATCTAGCCTTAAAGCAAGCTTTCAAGTGTAAATTCCCTATCGCAGTTTACTAAATTTGTTTATTCCATCAAGGATTTTTTAAATAACAGCCAAATATCTTGAAATATCTTTAATACCATGTTGTATTATTATCGCAGTAACTTTATAGCTTCTTAAATTATAATTAGGGGTAAAATAATGGGAAGGTAGAGGAATCCAAGATGGAATCTAAATGTAATTCAAATATATGGCACTGCTTAACATAAGTAGTGCCATAGCTTAAGATGTATAGTAAATCAACTTGAACATGGGAGATGCCAATTTTTCAAGTCTCGCTTGTGCTCACGTAGATCACTACGCTGTGGGAAACTCGCTTTTAAATTAACTATCCCATGTCCAAGTTGATTTACTATAGCTCAAGTAATTTAGAGTTTTAATTCGATTTTTGCTTTTTCTGCAAGATCAGCAAAATATTTTTCAACAATATCCTTAGATAATTTATTTCTAATTGATTGTTCAGCTTGTTCTTTACTAGGTATCTGCACTGGTCTTTTGTCAATCATTTTAATGATATGCCAGCCAAATTGAGTTTTTATAGGATCAGAGACTTCATTTTTCTTAAGTGCAAAAGCTTTTTCTTCATATTCTGGTACTAATTGACCTTTAAGCACATAACCAATTTCACCACCATTAGCTTTTGAGCCTTCATCTTTGGAAAATTCTTTTACCAAATCAGCAAAGCTAGATCCTTTATTAAGTTTTTTCTTTATTTCTTTGGCTTTTTCTTCTGTATCTACCAAGATATGACTAGTTTTTACTTCTTCTTGACCTTTTAGATTTGCACTTAAAGTTTTATACTCATCATCAACCATGTTATCAGTAATTTTATCTTTGATCTGGCGTTCTAGTATTTCCTGCTGAATTATCTGTGTTTCGATTCCTTTAATTTTATTTTTAAATTCCTGAGAATCACGGATTTTTAATTTATCAGCTTCTTTTTCAAGTAGTTTAGAATTAATATAACCTCTTACCAAAAGTTCTTGAACATTTTTATCTAGTTGAGAGAAATTTTTATCTTTATTTTCTGGCTGCATTGCAAGAACAGGCTTGAATTGTTCCATCACCTGGTCGGTAGTTACATTTCCATCTACGTAAGTTGCTACTACTTTATTATCTGTTGCCAATACAGTTGAACTCAGAAGAGTTGCCGATAGAAATACAGTTGCTAGTCTTTTCATAATAAATACTTGTTTTATTTAATTAGTTAACTCTTTGTTTTTAAAAGTTTGGCGCATTAAAGTCAATTGCTATTTACAATTTGTTTGATAAATTCGTAAAACTGAATATTTTAGATAATCAAGTGACATTCATAAATTAAATATAATAACAAAATGTTTTCTACACTTACCAAAATTTTTGGCACAGCTAATGATCGTATAATCAAAAAACTTCAAAAAGAAATTCAAAAGATAAATGATTTTGAAAATGTAATTAAGAATTTAACAGACGAGGAGCTCAAAGCTAAGACTCTTGAATTCAAACAGAAGCTTGCTGATGGCAAAACGCTTGATGATGTATGTTATGAAGCATTCGCGGTAGTTAGAGAAGCATCCAAAAGAGTTAGCGGGCAAAGGCATTACGATGTCCAGTTAATTGGCGGCCTGATAATACACAGAGGAGCAATTTCCGAGATGCGTACTGGCGAGGGTAAAACTTTGGCTTCAACATTACCGGCTTATTTAAATGCTCTGTCTGGCAAAGGGGTGCATATTGTTACAGTTAATGATTATCTGGCTAAGCGTGACTCGGAATGGATGGGTAAGATATTTCGATTTTTGGGGCTTACTGTTGGCGCTGTGATAGCTCAGATGAGCGATTCCCAAAGGAGAGAAGCTTATAATTGTGACATCACTTATGCTACTAATAATGAGCTTGGATTTGACTATCTTCGTGATAACATGAAATTTACTCAAGAATCAAAGGTTCAGCGTCATTTCAATTATGCTATAATAGACGAAGTTGATTCAATATTAATTGATGAGGCAAGAACCCCGCTGATTATATCTGGACCAGTTGATGATCGCTCTGAATTATATGATAAAATTGACACACTAGTTAAAATACTGAGTGAAGCTGATTATGAAAAAGATGAAAAACTAAAAAGCATTAATTTGACAGAAGATGGAATCAATAAAATCGAGTTCATGCTAGCAGAAAAAGCCCTGATTAGTCAGCATTCTAGTTTGTATGATTTTGATAACTTAAATTTAGTGCATTATATTAATCAATCTTTGCGTGCTCGCCATATTTTTACTCGAGATGTAGACTATATTGTGCAAGATAAGAAAATCATGATAATAGACGAATTCACTGGCAGAGTAATGGATGGTAGAAGATATTCAGACGGTCTGCATCAAGCTATAGAAGCAAAAGAACAAGTGCCAATTCAGAATGAAAACCAAACTCTTGCTTCCATCACATTCCAAAATTATTTTAGAACTTATCCAAAATTATCAGGCATGACCGGAACAGCCATGACCGAAGCCGGAGAACTGAAAGATATATATAATCTTGAGGTAATATCAGTACCAACCCATAATAAAATCACTAGAAAAGACCTAGATGATGAGATTTATGGCACTAAACAAGAAAAATATAATGCTATAATTAATCTTATAAAAGATTGTTATAAAAGGCAACAACCCGTTCTAGTTGGCACTATAAGCATTGAAAAATCAGAAGAAATTTCTAAAGAATTAACTAAAAATAATATAAAACATAAAATACTAAATGCTAAAATGCATGAACAGGAAGCCCATATAATAGCACAAGCAGGACGCCTTGGTGCTGTGACTATCGCAACTAATATGGCAGGTCGTGGCACTGATATCATGCTAGGTGGCAACTTGGAAATGATGATAGAGGATTTAGCTAGCAACAATCTTAACCCAGAGCAGCATGAATTGGCAGTTAGCAGGATAAAAGAAGAAATAACAAAAGAAAAAGAGTTGGTAATTGCAGCTGGTGGCCTCTATGTAATAGGCACAGAAAGGCACGAGAGTAGAAGGATCGACAATCAGCTTCGAGGCAGATCTGGAAGACAAGGAGACCCAGGTTCTACTAGGTTTTTCTTGTCCTTGGAAGATGATTTAATGCGAATTTTTGCTTCTGACCGTATTTCTGGTGTGCTTAGAACCTTGGGATTAAAAGATGGCGAGGCTATAGGACACCCTATGATTAGTAGATCACTTGAAAAAGCTCAGCAAAAAGTTGAATCTCATAATTATGAAATAAGAAAGAATTTATTGCGTTTTGACGATGTAATGAACGATCAGAGAAAGATTGTTTATGAACAAAGAAACGAGATCATCCTGTCGGAGGATGTAAACGAATTCAGGCTTAACATGACTGGGCAATTAGTAACAAATATAGTGCAAAAATATATTACCCCTAATGCTTACAGAGAAGATTGGTTGTTAACAGAATTAAGCGCCGAAATACATCATATTTTCGGTATTGTGGTTTCTCATCAAGAAATCAGCGAAATTGACGGGAATGAAACCGATATTGCCGCAAAAATAACTGAACTTGTCAATAATTTATTCAAACACAAAGAAGAGCTATATACAATTGAAATAATGAGGGATGCTTCAAGCTATATTCTGCTTACTACTCTTGACCAAGTTTGGAAAGAACATTTACATAATCTTGATTATCTAAGACAAGGAATTTCTCTTAGAGCCTATGGGCAAAAAGATCCGCTAAATGAATATAAAAGAGAAGCATTTAGTTTATTCGAAAAAATGCTTGATCGCCTAAGAGAGTTGTATATTCAAAGATTGTGCTTTTTGCATGTTGATGCCAATCACGTTAATCGCGATTCTATGCTGCTTGCCAACAAAGAACTGCAGACAATGAACAGAACCAGAATTGATCCAGCTTTTGAGAAGTATAATTCCGGTGTTAGTATGGAAACAAAAGCTACGCCTTTTAAATCTTATGTAGAGCCGGAAAGCAGAAACCCTTCTGACCCAGAAAGTTGGGGGAAAATTTCAAGAAATGAAATGTGCCCATGCAAATCAGGCAAAAAATATAAGTATTGTCACGGTGCAGATTCCTGACTTTCTCCAGCTAAAGATATATATGGTTGTTTGGTGGAATCTTCTTCTGACTCACGAGTAAGGCTTGGTGGCTCATCAAGGCTTTGGTCAGCTTTGTCTTGTTCGCCTTTGTCTTGGTCGTCACTTCCAGTTGGTAAATTTGTCTGTGCGTTCATCCTCACTAAGTGGGGATGGTCAGGCACGGTATCTTGATTGTTGTTTTCGTCCTCGTCCTGTCTTATAAATGTCATAAGGTAGTTCAATATTTTTTTTATCATAGCGGTAACCTATATTTGATTGATCCTGACTTAATAACCGAACTTAACTATTATGATCGCATAGTATAATTAAAAAATAGTTAATATCTTAATATAATAAAAACCATTAGGCGCTACTTAACAAAGTAGTTATGATGAGGCGATTTATAGGCGTTTTAGCCCTCAAGAACCGGAATCTATTAAATATAGATGAGGATTTCCAGAACGAAAATAACGCATAAATCGGCCATTAGAGCTACTTATGTTAAGTAGTGCCTAGGGCGTGAACTTATATTTAGCTAAATTTTCTCGTTCTTAATCAGCCAAGCATTAATGATATTTGTTGACACAATATCTAAAAGAGTTTATAGTAATCTACAGAGTTTATCATTATTTACGGTATAGTTTCGGTCTGTAGGGCTCTATTGATTAAAACTAAATGTAAGATTTTAAACCAGTTTTTAACAATTTAATACGAAGATTAAACTATGCAAGGTAAAGTCAAATGGTTCAACCCTACTAAGGGTTTTGGTTTCATTGAATCAGCAGAAAATAAAAAAGACGTTTTTGTTCATATTTCAGCGGTACAAGGTGCTGGGCTGAAAACTCTGGATGAAGGACAAGATGTAAGATTTGACCTAGAAGAAAAAGGCGGAAAAATTTCTGCTGTAAATCTTCAAGTGTAAATATTGATATTTGTTTAGAAGAGAAATTACCTTATATAGTTCTTTAAGGTTAATGCTTGTACTTTTTTAAGAAGCTAACTAATTTTTTGGCTACTGTTAGGCTTTGGTTTGGCAGTAGCTTTAGTTGCAGGGATTATTTGTAGAGCTTATGGCGCGTTAAGTGAAAAACGCTATAAGTTTCAAGAGGCTGCTAACTGTTAGGGTACTTAAGCAAAATAATACTAATTCCCCCAAAAACATATGTTCAAAAAAACACATGTTAGGGTGTTTTTTTGAGATCTTGATGGTAAACTAAGATTTTCTTCTTAATGACTTCGATGCTTTTGTCTTCGTGGTGGTTCTATAGTTATATTGTGTTTGGTTAGATGCAAAGCGCGAGAAGCAAAGCCTATAAGTTATGCAAACGGCTGGTAGCGATGCAGATAGTTTAAACCAAATGACTATAAAGTCTATGTAAGCTTTCTGACCTTGATAAAAAGAACGTTGATGTCAGAAATAATTCCTAAAGATTAGCAAAAAAATTTGGTAACACAAATTTTGTTGTGCCGCATACAAAATCAAGACAAAACTATAAATGGGATGCCTAAATTGTTTTTAGGATCCTTAAGGTTGATCACTTATGGATAAAATTTAACTAAATTTTTATTTCAATTCGAAATTAGAGGCTCTTGAAGCAAAGCGTATAAATTTACTATTAGTCTTTTTGCACTCAACGTTGCTTAAAAAAACCCATCAGTGCGGGTAGGACTAAAGCCTGTAAAATGGAAGAGCGAGGGGTAACGATGCTTCGTAACTTACATTCGAACGGCTGTAATATACGTAAGATTTAAGAAACAACTAATGACAAGAGATTTTAAGAAATTAGGTAAATATTATAAATATTCATAGAGATGGTCAAAAATTTTAATATATAATTTTGAGTAAAACTCTATGAATTTTAATGAAATGAACTTACCAAGTGAGATAGTAAATAACTTAACACGTATGGGTATTTTAATTCCAACGGAAATACAGAAAAAATCTATTCCAAATGCGATTCAAGGAATAGATATATTAGCTTCCAGCCAAACAGGATCTGGAAAAACACTGGCCTATTTATTACCGGCCATAACAAGGATTTTACAGGAACGAGCTAAGATATTAATTTTAGCCCCTACGCGCGAACTAGCTCTGCAAGTTTGCGCTGCACTTGATAAAACTACTGGCAGAGTAAAAATTTCAGGAACAGCAATCATAGGCGGTGAACCTTTTGGTAAACAGGTGTCAAAGTTAATGACTAAACCAGACGTAATAGTTGCTACACCTGGTAGGTTGATTGACCATTTAACTCGTAAAACAGTTAACCTTGATGAATTTAACTATCTAGTTTTAGATGAAATGGATAGAATGCTTGATATGGGAATGAAAGAACAAATAGATGAAATAAGCAAGTACTTACCAATCAAGCGTCAAGTTCTGATGTTTTCTGCCACAATGCCAAATCATATAATTGAAGCATCACGCAAATATTTAAATAACCCTCATAAAATTACTATAGGACAGGTCAATAAAGCAGCTATTGAAATAGATCAACAATTCATTGATATTAAAGAAGAGCTTAAATATACTGAACTTGATAATCAGTTAAATTCAAAAGATGGAACTGCAATTGTTTTTGTTAAAACAAAAAGAGGTGCAGATAAATTAGCTAGAAATCTAAAAGATAATGGTCATAAAGCTGAGGCTATTCATGGTGATTTAAACCAAAGTAGAAGAACAAGAGTGCTTGATGCTTTTCGCAAAGGAAAGACTCGTGTTTTAATAGCAACAGATGTGGCAGCTAGAGGCCTTGATGTTGATCATATAAAATATGTATTTAATTATGATTTGCCTTCATGTCCTGAAGATTATCTACACCGCATAGGAAGAACCGGTAGGGCTGGGGCAAAAGGTTTTGCAATATCGTTTGTATCTGGGCCAGATGTTATCCGCAAAAAAGCAATTGATAGACTAATAAATAAAGGTGAATCTACTAGAGAGGTTTTTAAATCTTCTCCGAAAACTCAAAGAAACAGCAATTATAAGAAATCATCTAACGGAATCAGATCGAGTTTTAATAGAAATCAAGACGAGAACAGAGGTGGCAAATCTTTTGTTAAAAAAGCTAGCTTGGAAAATTCTTTCTTTAAGAAAAAGAAAAAACCAGGCCAAAAAAGAGTAGCATAACCTAAATATAGCTTGTTGCATGGGAAATGGTATAACGTATCATAATTCCACCTGTAGTAATACCAAGTCTCATTTTAAATCAGACTAATGAATTTCAAGACGAGGCTGCGGGAGCGTAGTAATCTACGTGAGCAGTAGCCGAGATCTGCAAAATTCGTTTGTATCATTTAAAATGAGACTTGGTATAAGCTATATATTTATACAATTTGTAAATTGGTGCTTGCAGCTTGAGTAGAAATAAGATATTATCCCCATAGGCGGGTCGCTGCTAATTTATAGTAAGTTATATTGGATATAAGTACTTCGCAGAATTCGTCTGTAGCGTGTGTGCTTGTAGAGATCATTTTAAGACAGAGTAAAATCAGGCTTTTGTAAATAACGATGGTCTTTTTGTGTTGAAGTGCATAGTTTCTGCGCAGACTAACGGTTTATTAAACTTTACCGTTTGACATTACAAGAAATTGTGTCATCATCACTAGTAGTTTTGTGTAGATATCTAGTCGACCAATTCTTAAATATTTTTCGCGGGGTGGAGCAGTTTGGTAGCTCGTCAGGCTCATAACCTGAAGGTCGTTGGTTCAAATCCAGCCCCCGCAACCAGTCTTTGTAAGGGTTTCAACTTATTTATAGATAGTTCATATAATCTTTGGTGCCGCAGTTCATTGAAACTCAAAACGTACCTAAATCTAATATAAAAATTATTTAACCCTAACTTAATTAGTAGTTATACCAAGTCTCATTTTAAATCAGACTAATGAATTTCAAGACGAGGGCTTGAGCAGCGTAGTGATCTACGAAAGCAGTAGCCGAGATCTGCAAAATTCGTTTGTATCATTTAAAATGAGATTT
>JACCDN010097574.1_pt1 | contig 22731 bp, 22 predicted proteins | sample 7441691 | NCBI WGS metagenome assembly JACCDN01 (sample SAMN15323439, study PRJNA562643) | freshwater metagenome | isolation source: river surface water | place: USA:Blue River Watershed | collected 2017-08-16 | reverse complement strand
GGTGGTCTGTGCCGATGCCCTGGCCTATCTCAAACGACCTGTGAGCCCTGTCTCTCAGCGGCTAGACCTGGTATTTCTGGATCCACCCTATGGACAGGGATGGCTGGATCGGATCATTATGCCGTTGTTGCCACATCTGGCCGATGATGCGCGCCTGTATATTGAGGCAGAGCAAGCATTGCCGGATGCGTTGGCGCCAGGTCTAATCTGCCTGCGTCGTGGGCATGCGGGCCAAGTGCATTATCATCTCTATGCTTACTCACCCGAATCAACCGAATTCACTGACCACGAATCGTCCTGATATGCTGAAACGAGAAATCGCCATTTATCCGGGCACCTTTGACCCGTTGACCTGCGGCCATGAAGACCTTGTGCGTCGTGCTGCCGAACTTTTTGATGAAGTGGTGCTGGCCGTTGCCGAAAGCCCTGCCAAGTCCCCGGTGTTTAGTCTGCAGGCGCGGATTGAGATGGCGCAGGCTGCGCTGGCACCGTTGGGTAATGTCCGCGTGGTTGGCTTTGCCGGATTGCTCATGGATTTTGTGCATGCCCAGAACGCCAAGGTGCTGATCCGCGGTTTACGTGCGGTGTCTGATTTTGAATACGAATTTCAGATGGCCGGGATGAACCGTCGTCTTTACCCAGAAGTGGAAACGGTATTCTTGACACCGGGCGAGCGCCACATGTTTGTCTCGGCCACCATGGTCCGGGAAATTGCGCGACTGGGGGGGGATGTGAGTTCCTTCGTGTCGCCACACGTGAACGCCTGTTTTGTCGCCCGCGGGTGGGGTAAGCCATCTCCCTGATGCGGGAAGGGTGGCTAAAAACCCGCTGATCGGCGAGAATCGCGCTTTGACTAATTTGTTGTCCAGGAGTCTGCTATGTCGCTCATAATTACCGATGAGTGCATCAACTGTGATGTCTGTGAGCCAGAATGCCCGAATGAGGCGATTTCTCAGGGCCCGGAAATCTATGTGATTGATCCGAACAAGTGCACGGAATGCGTGGGGCACTACGATGAGCCGCAGTGCCAGCAGGTGTGCCCAGTCGATTGCATTCCCAAGGATCCGGCGCACGTCGAGAATCAGGAACAGCTCTGGGCCAAGTACGAGAAGCTGGCTGGTAAGTAACCTGAAACTTTGAAACGGCGCGGCCGCCGGCATCCGGTCGTAGCTCAGGTGCCGCTTCGCGCCAATTCGCTACTCACGGACACCGGCCTCCGCACCTGGTCGGGTTGTCATTTCTGGCAGTGCGGGCAGTAAAACGTGGATCGCCCCGCTTGCCGGATTCGCCGGACAGGTTTTCCGCAACCTACACAGGGTTTCCCTTCGCGTTCATAGACGGCACATTGCAACTGAAAGCATCCGGCGCCGCCATCAGAGTGGACGTAGTCCCGAACGCTGGAGCCGCCAGCCGCGACTGCGGCCGAGAGAGTCTGACGGACCGCCGCTGCCAACTGGTCGCAACGATGAGCGCTGATCTTGTTGGCCGCCCGTAATGGCGAAATGCGCGACAGAAACAAGCTTTCTGCGGCATAGATGTTGCCGATACCCACGACGAGGTGGCTATCCATCAGCACCGGTTTGATGGGGCCAGAGCGCTTATGCAGATGGGTGTGTAACCATGCACCATCGAAATCGGCTTCCAGCGGTTCAATACCGAGCACGGCAAGCAACGGATGTGCTTCGAGCGGTGTGTGATGGTCGTGCCAAAGCAGGGCACCGAAACGCCGGGGGTCGCGCAAGCGCAGCACGCGGTCCGCGAAAATAATATCCACGTGATCATGCGTTTGCGGGGGTACCTCTGGCGGCACGATGCGTAGGCTCCCGGACATACCCAGATGCAGAATGAGGCTGGCCGTTTTGCCGTCGGCTAAATGATCTAGGTCGAACAGCAGATACTTGCCTCGACGACGAATGGCCGCCAGGCGGGTACCGCGCAGTCGTTCATTCAGGTGTTCAGGCATGGGGTAGCGCAGCCGTGGGACGCGCGTGATGGCACCGGTGATGAATCGCCCGGTGAGCTCGGGCACCAGTCCAAGTCGGCTGACTTCAACCTCAGGAAGTTCAGGCATGCGGGGATCCTGTTGCGATATTGCAGTGAAAACACCTAAGACGGGATAAGATAACGCCACCATGCCGTTTAAACCAAGTTTTTTGTTGCCCGTGCCAACCCGCGCTTATTCCATGCCTGTCCGTCTGCTTCGTTGTGGGGTACTCGCCACACTCTTTTCGGCTGGTTTGGTGGGCGCCGAGGTGCCATCGCCGACCGCTGCTGAAGCCACGGTGGATACGCCGCCGCAGGTCGTCTTCGAAGTGGTGCTGGCCGAAATTGCCCTGAAGCGGGATAAACCGCAGATCGCGCTGGCGGCTTATGCCGATCTGGCGCTGAAATACAATGATCCGGAGATCTTCCGCCGCACGATGGAAGTCGCTGCGATGAACCGTCAGCCAGATCTGATGCTGGAAGCCGGGCGTCTCTGGGTGCAAAAAGAACCGGATTCGCTGGAAGCGCTCAACCTGTTGGCCTCGACCCAAATTCTGCTGGGGCGTTATTCGGATGCTCAGCCGATTCTTGAGCGCTATTTTGCATTGTTGCCCGAAGAGCGGCGTGGTCAGGAGCTTCTGCGTCTGAATCAGCGCTTTCCGGCACAGGCGGATCCGCAACGGGGTCAGCAACTGGTAGATGCCGTAACGGCACCGTATGTGTCGATGCCCGAAGCACAACTGGCGCGGGCGCAGAGCGCCATGCGTGCTGGCAATGATGCGGCGGCGCTAGAGGCAATCCGCAATGTACGACGTCTACAACCCGCATCTGAGCCGGGGATGTTGTTGTATGCGCAGTTGCTTGCCAAACGTTCGCCAGCGGCAGCACTAGAGGCCTACGCCGATTATCTGAAGCGTTACCCGGACGCTGCGCCGATTCGGGCGATGTATGCGCAGCAGCTCTTGGTGACTGGAAAAATGGCCGAGGCGCGGGGGCAGACGCAGATGTTGGTGGATCAGCCGAATATCAATCCGGAGCCGTTGTTTGCTGCGGCAGCGATTGCGGTGCAAGCGCAGGATCCGCCGTTGGCGATACGTGCGTTGCAACGCCTGCTAACGATTGATTCGATTGATGCGTCATTAATCGAATATAACCTGGGGCTGGCTTACGAAAGTGATGCGGAGCTGGCGCGAGAGCGCAATGACCGCGCGGCTGCGCCGACACGGGAGTCGGACGCCATTCTGCATTATCTGAAAGTGCTTCCCGGTGAGTACTACGTGGCGGCCCGCTTGCGTGCAGCCAATCTTCTGGCGCGGCAGGGCGATATGAAAGCGGCGCAGGCATTGCTGCAAACCACGCCAGCACGCAATGAATCCATGCGCGTCGAATTGATCATGGGTGAGGCCACGTTGCTGCGAGACAGCGGCGATGTGACAGGGGCTTTTCATCTCGTGGAACAGGCGCAGAAGCAATATCCGTCGAGTGTGCCTCTACGCTATGAGTATGGGATGCTGGCCGAGCGAGCCGGCAAGATGGCGCTTTTTGAGAAGACCATGCGAGAGGTCGTCCGCAAGGACCCCAATTATGCCCAGGCCTATAACGCGCTTGGCTTTACCTTTGCCGACCGGAATATCCGATTGAAAGAGGCGCGTGGCTTACTGGAAAAAGCCCTGTCTCTGTCGCCCAATGATCCATTCATTCTCGATAGCATGGGTTGGCTGTGCTATCGGGAAAAGAACTATGGTGTAGCGCTGGATTATCTGAACCGGGCGGCTTCGTTACGGGCTGATCCGGAAATTGTGTTGCATCAGGTGATTGTGCTGAAGGCCATGGGCCGGACAGAAGACGCCGGACGCGTTTGGCGCGCCGGCATGCAGCAGTTCCCGGATAACGAGGCGCTGCGCAGCGGCGGTCAGGGCTTGGGGTTGGAGCGTGCAATGCCTGTCACGCCGGGTCAGTCGCTATGAGGGGTCGACGGATAGCGCGTTGGCGATCTGCTTATCTGGTGTCACTTTTGGCGCTGTTCTCAGTGGCCTGTGCCCATGTGCCCGGTCCGGAAGCGCCCGTTGCTGGCTTGGTGGCGACTACAAGTCAATGGCAGTTGAGCGGGCGCTTTGTGGCAGGACAGGCGGAGACAGTGGCGCAGGGGGCGCAGGATCAGGGCCGTGTGGTGAATGAACCCGTGGCAGGCCGTTTTGCCTGGCAGCATCAGCCTGATGCCGATACGCTCTGGCTGATCGGCCCATTGGGGAATGCGCTGGCCCGGGTGGAGATGTCGCCGACGGGCGTGCGCTGGCAGGATGCGGCCGGTCAGCGCGGAGAGAGCACGAATCTGAGGTCGCTGGGCGAATCCCTGGCGGGCATCCGGCTGCCGGATGTGGCGGCAGATACCTGGCTGCGTGGTCGATGGCCGGTGGCCGGCGTGCTTCAGCGCGATGCGCAGGGGCAGGTGATTAAAGCGAGTGCGGGTGGTTGGCAGTTTGATTATCGATATGGGACACCCGCGCCGGCGTCCTGGCCGCTGGCCATTGAAGGTCAGGGGCCAGACGGTCTATGGTTACGTGTGGCACTCACCGAATGGGACGGCATCAGTGATCCGGCCGATCAACCGGCACCCTGATTCATCGCCCCGATCAAACCCCCATGAGTTTCAAGACCCCCGCTCTGTTGCCGGATCCTGAACTGGCCATGCGCTGGAACTGGTCGTCCGCCTATCCGGCGCCCGCCAAAATCAATCTGTTTCTCCATGTCACCGGCCGACGGCCGGATGGCTATCACACCTTGCAGACCTTGTTTCGCTTTGTCGGGTTGCAGGATACGTTGCGTTTTGTGCCGCGGCCTGATGACAAAGTGGTGTTGGCCAATCCCATTCCCGGTGTGCCGGCGGCGTCGGATCTGACGGTGCGTGCTGCCGAGGCCTTGCGTCAGGCGGCAGGGATTCGGGATGGGGTGACCATTCATCTGGAAAAACGCTTGCCAATGGGCGGCGGGTTGGGCGGTGGTAGTTCGGATGCCGCGACGGTGTTGATTGCGCTCAATAGCCTGTGGCGCCTGGGGGGTTCTCAGTCCGAGCTTCTGTCGCTGGCTTTGCCGCTGGGGGCGGATGTGCCGGTTTTTGTCGGTGGGCGCGCTGCCTTTGCCGAAGGCGTGGGGGAATCGCTGACGCCCGTGACGCTGCCACCGGCCTGGTATCTCGTGGTGCACCCGGGGGTTTCCGTGCCAACGGCGGGGATTTTCTCGTCGCCGGATCTCCAGCGCGATACACCGAGCATGCCTGCAAACGACTGGGCGCAAGGTCTGAATGGCGAAGCTGGGGTGGGCGCGAATGATCTGGAGCGGGTGGCGGCTGAATGGTATCCGGCCGTTGCCGCCTCCCTGGCCTGGCTAAACGCCCAGCCGGAAACCCGTGGGCGCGTCCGAATGAGTGGATCGGGTGCCTGTGTTTTTGCCGTCTTTGACCAGGAAGCGTCTGCGGCTACCGTACTGGCCCGTCTTCCCGTTAGCCAAGGTTGGCAGGGCTGGGTGGTGCCGGGGCTGGACCATCACCCCTTGTTCGAGCTCATCCCGGATTAAGCCTCGATCATGGCGGTTGAGCCGGTTTTAGAAAAAGCATGTCTGGGGGGTGTGCAATCTGATTTTTTTGGATATAATCTTGCCCTCATCTCCGTAAGGAATGAAAGTTGGGGAGTCGCCAAGCTGGTTAAGGCACCGGATTTTGATTCCGGCATGCGAAGGTTCGAATCCTTCCTCCTCAGCCAACGAATTGCGGGCAGTTGCCTTAAAGCAGCTGCCCATTTTGTTTGTAGGCCCGCTGCGTGCCTCTGACGGGCACCAGCCAATCGCTAAGTAAGATCAGGGACCCGAGAACGCCATGGCTTTCCAGAATCTGATGGTTTTTACCGGTAATGCCAACCCCAAGCTGGCTGCCGATGTTGCCAAACGTCTTGGCCTGCCTCTCGGCCAGGCGGATGTCGGCCGCTTCTCCGATGGTGAAGTGAGTGTCGAGATTCAGGAACACGTGCGTGGCCATGACGTTTTTGTCGTGCAATCCACCTGTCATCCTTCCAACGATAACCTGATGGAACTGCTGGTGATCGTCGATGCGCTCAAGCGTGCATCGGCTGGCCGCATCACTGCCGCCATCCCCTATTTTGGCTATGCCCGTCAGGATCGCCGTCCGCGTTCGAATCGCGTGCCGATCGCTGCAAAGCTGGTCGCCAACATGCTGGTCGCTGCCGGTGTTGACCGTGTGATGACCATGGACCTGCATGCGGAACAGATCCAGGGCTTCTTTGATATCCCGGTCGACAATATCTATGGTCTGCCGATTCTGCTGGAAGACGTGCAGAACAAGCATCTGGAAAAACCGATCGTCGTATCGCCAGATCATGGCGGCGTTGTGCGTGCCCGCTCGCTGGCCAAGCGCCTCGAATGTGATTTAGCCATTATCGACAAACGCCGTCCGAAGGCGAATGTGTCGGAAGTCATGAACATCATTGGTGATGTGAGCGGCAAAGACTGCATCATTGTCGATGACCTGGTCGACACGGCCGGCACGCTGTGCAAAGCGGCCGTCGCCCTCAAGGAAAATGGCGCGCGTAGCGTCACGGCGTACTGTACGCATCCGGTGCTTTCAGGGGCTGCGGTTGAGCGTTTGAATGATTCTGTCCTCGATGAGCTGGTGGTGCTCGACACCATCCCGCTGACTGATACTGCGCAACAGTGTTCCCGCATCCGTCAATTGTCGGTTGCAGAATTGCTGGCGGAAACCATCCGCCGCATCAGCAAGGAAGACTCCGTCTCCTCGCTGTTTATCGACTGAGGTTCTGCCTCGGTCATTCACCCGGATAGCCTGGTCGCGGGTTGTCCAATTCCTGGAGTAAGTTATGAGCTTTGAATTTAATGCTACTAAGCGCGATGTGCAGGGATCGAGTGCGAGCCGCCGCCTGCGTCGTGCTGGCCGAGTACCCGGTGTCATTTATGGCGCAGGCAAGCCGGCTGAATCGTTCGACGTTGACCACAATGAGATCTATCAGTGTCTGCGTAAAGAAGCCTTCCACGCGTCTGTTGTAACGGCGATTGTTGATGGCCAGAAGCAGGATGTACTCCTGCGCGACGTTCAGCTGCACGCATACAAGCCGCTGGTTCTGCACGTTGATTTTCAACGCGTTGATGCCAACACCGAAGTCCACACCAAGGTGCCACTGCACTTTGTGAATGGTGATGTTTGCCCAGGCGTTAAGCTGCAAGGCGGTATTGTGAGCCACGTGATTACCGAAATCGATGTTGCTTGCTTGCCTAAGGCTCTGCCAGAGTTCATCGAAGTGGATCTGAAGACCCTGGAAATGGGCCACTCGATGCACGTGACCGATCTGAAGCTGCCAGCTGGCGTGCGCGTTGTACAGCACGGTGCAGGCAACCCAGTGGTTGCTGCTGTGATGGCTGTTAAGGGTTCTGATGCTGCCGCCGGCGCTGCTGCCGACGAAGGCGCTACACCAGCAGCCTAAGTAATCTTTGCCGGCTTGCCGGCATAGTGCTTAAAAGCCGTGTCGGTTCGCCGCACGGCTTTTTTTAATGGAAATGCGATACGCTACGCCCTACGATGATGAATGCCGAAATTCAGACACCTAAAGCTCCTGTAAAACCAAAAGCACCGGTCGTGTTGTCGCCTGTTCGCTTGATTGTGGGGTTGGGCAATCCCGGCGCAGAGTATGAGCGCACGCGCCATAATGCCGGGTGTTGGGCGTTGGATGAAATGGCGCGCGTGATCGGCGCCACTGCGTTTAGTGCTGACAAGAAAATGAAAGCAGAAGTGGCGTCAGGCAATGTGGATGGACGCAAAGTCTGGCTGATCAAACCGCAAACCTATATGAACTGTTCGGGCCAATCCGTGGGCCCGTTTGCGCGCTTTCACAATATCCAACCAGCCGAAGTCCTGGTGCTGCATGATGAACTGGATCTGCTGCCAGGTCAGTTGCGCGTCAAGTTGGGCGGTAGTAGCGGCGGCCACAATGGCCTCAAAGACATCCAGTCAGCCTTAGGAACGCCAGACTACTGGCGCTTGCGTATCGGTATTGGTCACCCGCGTTCGCTGCAGTTAAATCAGGGTGTGGCGGACTTTGTATTGCACCGCCCCCGGCAGGAAGAGCAGATTGATATCGACCGGGCGATCGACCGCGTTGCGGCAGAGTCGCAGCTACTGGTACGTGGTGATATGGCAGAGGCTCAACGCTTACTGCACACCACGTCCAAGGCCCTCTAACGATTCTGTTTTTTGTCGTTTACTTAAACGGCCAAATCCCCTGCTGATTCACTGGGTTTTTGGGATCATCCCCATCGGCAATGGCTTTGTTGGCCGTCATGGTTGTCTGATCCGCAGCTTCCCAGCCGCCGCCCAGAGCCATGTATAGCGATACTTGAGATAGAGCGCGATCTGCCTGGCTTTGTGCCAGATTCAGTTGTGCTTTGAACAAGCTATCTTCGGCATTAAGCACGGTCAGATAATCTGTGTAACCGTAATTGAACTGCATGCTCGATAGGTTGGCATAGGTTTTAAGCGTGCCGACCTGTTGTTGGCGGGCAATGACCAGCTTGCGCGTCTCTGTCGTCGCGATCAGCGCATTGTCGGTATCCCGGAAGGCATTTTCTACGGATTGTAGATATTGGGACATTAGCGCCTGTTGCTCTGCCTTTGCAGCCATATAGCGACCGTAGATTTCGCCCCCTTTGAATAGTGGCCCCAGCATGGTCGGGCCAAAGTCCCAGATAGCGGATCCGGGGCCGAACAAAGACCCTAGAGCAGTCGCCGAGGTTCCTAGTGTTGCGGTCAGCGAGATGCTCGGGAAGAACTGGGCTTTAACGGCACCAATTTGAGCGTTGGCCGCGATGAGTTGCTGCTCGGAGAGGCGGACATCCGGTCGACGCGCTAGAAGATCAGAAGGTAGTCCGGCTGGTGGGGTGGGTAATATCAGTTGGTCAATGGGTTTGCCGCGGAGAATGGTGCCCGGGTTGCGACCCAAGAAGAAATTCAGATTGTTTTCCTGTTGGCCGATAGCTTGAACCAGTGGCGGAATAGAGGCTTCTGCCGCATCGACCTGAGACTGAATCTGCGATACCTGCACCATGTTGGCTGTGCCATAACGGAAGCGCAGGTCGAAAATGCGCAGCGTCGTTTTGTAGTTTTCCAGTGTCTGCTTGGCGACCACTAACTGCTGATCGAGTGATCGTAACGTCACATAAATATTAACGACTTCTCCGGCGACGCTTAAGGCGATTGCCTGGCGTGTGGCAATGGCGGCAGCCTCTTGGGCGTTTGCCGCCTCGTACTGGCGACGCAAACCACCAAATACATCCAGTTGCCATGACGCAGGTAGCGCCATGGTGCCGATAGTGGTCAGGCTGCCAGGTGTGCTCGTCACCACGTCTTGGTTCAGACCTGAGAATTTGCCGCGTTCGCCAGCACCATAATATTCAACCTGGGGGAAGAATTTCCCCCGAGTGGTGATCAGCTGGCCTCGGGCTTTCCGGACGTTGGCAATAGCCGTTTGCAGTTCACGATTGTTTTGTAGTCCCGCCTCGACCAGTTCATTCAGCACCGGGTCGTTAAAACCTTGCCACCAGCTATCGCTGGCCAGTTGAACGTCACTACTGATCGTTGGTGCAGGCGAAGTCGCAGCCGAGCGGAATGATTCGGGATTATTGGTGTCAGGGCGCTCGTAGTCAGGGCCAACCGCACAACCTGTGAGAATGCCGGCACTGATGAGAATGCCGATAAGGGAGCGGGGGTAATGACGGGTCATTTGGCAGCCTCCCCTTTAACCGGTGCGTCGAGATTATGCGGCCCTGGCTGGGCAGGGTTATCAGCCACCATCTGTTTCTTCTTTTCACCCATTTCTTCAAAGACGACGAAGAAGAGGGGCACAAAAATAATGGCGATCATGGTGGCGCCGATCATGCCGCCGATGATGCCGGTGCCAATAGAGTGACGGCTATTGGCTGATGCGCCAACAGCCGTGGCCAGTGGCACGCAACCCAGAATAAAGGCCATAGAAGTCATCATGATGGGGCGGAAGCGGATTTCAGCAGCCTGGAGGGCGCCATCGATAATCGACATGCCCTTTTCTTCTACATTGGCGACGGCAAACTCCACAATCAGAATGGCATTTTTGGCGGCGAGTGCAATCAGTGTGACCAGGCCGATCTGGAAGTACACATCGTTTTCGAGGCCGCGTAGGAAGACGGCCAGCAGGGCACCGCAAAGCGCGAATGGAACGGCGAACATCACGCTAAATGGGAGTGACCATTTCTCATAAAGTGCCGCCAGAATCAGGAAAACCATGACCAGCGCAAATGCAAACACGAAAACCGCCGTACTCCCGGATTTGAGTTGCTCATAGGCTTCGCCTGACCAGGCAATTTTGTAACCGGAAGGGAGAACTTCGTCGGCAATCTGCTGCATGACCTTGATGGCTTGCCCCGAGCTGTAGCCGGCAGCATTGTTGCCGGTAATCTGCACCGCAGGGTAGGCGTTGAATCGGGTCACAATGTCCGGGCTGGCCCGATAACTGTAGCTAATCAGTGCCCGTAACGGCACCATCGCTCCGGTACGGGAACGAACGTACATGGTGTCGAATGAAGATGGATCCTCGCGGTAATTGGCGTCCGCTTGCAGAATCACCTGCCATAAACGGTTCTGGTAAGCGAATTGATTCACGTACTGCGAACCAATCATCGTTTGCAGGGTGTCATAAACATCATTGACGGGTACATCAAGCAATTCTGCTTTGCCGCGGTCAACGTCAACGAACATCTCGCGGGCGTTGGTGGTGAACGTTGTGTTGACGGCCGTCAGCTCCGGACGCTGTTTGGCGGCGGCCAGAAAGCGCATAGTCTGCTCTTCCAGTTCGTCCACTGAGCCAGTGCCGGTTTGTTCCAGCCACATCTGGAAACCACCGGTGTTGCCGAGGCCGGGAATCGATGGCGGATTGACCGGGATGATGATCCCATCGGTCTCGGACTGGAAGTGCTTGCGACCGTCTTCAATGATGGTGAATGCGGATGATGCCTTGTCGGTTCGCTCGCCAAATGGCTTCAAGCCAATAAATAGCGTGCTGGCGCTCGGCAGCACCTGGGAGTCAATGATGCTGTAGCCGGCATAGCTCGTAGATGAAGCAACTCCGGGTTGATCCTGGAACCAGTTGGCACCAGTGTCAGAGAAGGCTGCAGTTCGCTGTAAGCTGGCTGCCTTCGGCATCATGACCGCACCGAATAAATACCCCTGGTCTTCTTCTGGGACAAAGGAGCCCGGTACGATGCGGAACAAAACCACCAGCATGAGAATGACGCCGCCAAAAATCATGAATGATGGTTTCCGGTGGGCGATCGTCCACTTAACCGCTGTCATGTAGTGTTCGCGTAGTTTGTTGAAGAGTGTTTCAAAGCCTACGAAAAAGCGCGGCTTGGCAACCTCGTCTTCTTCTCCTTTGGCGCGAATCAGAATGGCTGCCAGTGCCGGAGAAAGCGTCAGAGCGACGATGGAGGAGAGCGTGACCGATACGGAGAGCGTCAGCGCGAACTGACGATAGAGTTGGCCAGTGATCCCCGACAGAAAGGCGACCGGTACGAACACAGCCGCCATCACCAGAGTTGTAGCAATAATCGGCCCCGTTACTTCCGCCATGGCAACGGCCGCTGCTTCGCGCGGTTTCATGTTCGGGTTTTCTTCCATGATCCGTTCGACGTTCTCAATCACCACGATGGCGTCATCAACGACCAGGCCAATCGCCAGCACGAGGCCAAACATGGTGAGCATGTTGATCGAGAACCCGAATAGGCTCATGCCGATGAAGGTGCCAATAATTGATACAGGAACGGCAACGAGTGGAATGAGTGTGGCTTTTGGCTTTTGCAGGAACATGAAGACAACCAGCACCACCAGAATCATCGCTTCGAAGAAGGTGTGGATCACCTCCTCAATAGATGAGTTGATGAATTCGGTCGCATCCAGCGCGATCTCGTAGGAAACGCCGGGCGGGAAGCTGGGTTTCAGCTCTTCCAGCTTTGCCTTCACGGCTTCGGCAACGTTCAATGCGTTATAACCGGGCTGGAAGTAGATCAGCAGTAGCGCTGCGTTGTCCTTATTGGTTTTAACGTCAAAGTTGTAAGTCTGTGAGCCTAGCTCGGCACGGCCGACATCCCGCAGGCGAACGATGGCGCCTTCAGAACCTGGTGTGACCGAAGGTTTGCCGGCTTTAACGATGATGTTTTCAAACTCTTCTTTGCTTTCGAGCATGCCATTGGTGGTGACTGAGAAGTTTTGAATCACCTGGCCATTCGATGGCAGCTGACCCAGCTGGCCAACAGCATACTGCTGGTTTTGCGCACGAACGGCATTGGCGATATCGTTCGTGGTCAGTTTGTAGAGGGTGAGTTTGGTCGGATCCAGCCAGATACGCATAGCGTAGTTGGGGTTGCCCCCCACGGTGGCCATGCTGGCGCCCGGAATACGCTGAACTTCGTTGAGCACGATGATGTTTGCAAACGTGCTTAACTCCGTGAGATCGTATTTATTGTCCGGGTCCTTGATGGCCACAACCATCATGATCGACTGGCTCTTTTGCTGGATGTTCACACCCTGGTTGCGTACGGATTGTGGCAGCTGTGGCAAAGCCGTATTAACACGGTTAAGCACATCGGTTTGAGCCAGAGCGGGATTCTTGTTGATGTCAAAGAAAATGCTCAGCGTCATGTTGCCGGCCGTATTGGTCGAATACATGTAGAGCATGCCATCGGCACCATTCACCTGAAGTTCGATTGGTGAAGCAACGTTTTGTGAGACTGTTTCGGCGTTAGCACCCGGATAAGTCGTCGACACCTGAATCTGCGGTGGCGTGATATTCGGATACTGGGCAATCGGCAGGCTCAGCATCGCCACGAGGCCGGCGATGGTGATAATGATGGAGATGACAGCCGAGAAAATCGGTCGGTCAATAAAGAACTTCGAGAACATGGTTAATCAGCCCCGTTCGCTTATTGTGCAGTGCGCGGTGTTGGCGCCTGCAGAGTGTTCGGAACAGACGCTGGTGCATTGGGGACGCCCGGGGCCAGTGGCACTTCCTTTGGCGCAACCAATTTGGGCGCCGGGGCAGGCGCTACCGGCATGGGTTGCTGTTTCGGATCCTGTGCCTTATTGGCATCGGATTGAACCTGAGCGCCAGCACCATAAGGATTCGGTTTCTGGGTTTCTGTTGGTGGCGTTGGCAGACGGACAGGTTGAGCTTCAGGCGCCTTGACCGCCGAAGGTTTTACCAGTTGGTTAGGCGACATGCGCAGCACATTGCTGACCACAACGCGTTCGCCCGGATTCAAACCATCATTGATCACCCAATTGGGGCCATTCCAGTAACCCGGTGTCACTGTGCGCGAATGGACGCGATTGTCCTGATCGACCACCCAAACATAGGCCCCTTGGCTGCTTTGTTGCACAGCCGATTGCGGGACGAGATAGACGTTCTGTTGAACCAGTCCGATGATAGTGGCGGTGACAAATTGCCCTTGCTGTAACGCACTGCTTGGGTTTGGGAAGACGGCACGTATCAGACGGGTGCCGGTGTCGACGTTATAAAGCACATCGGCAAAACCGATCTTGCCAATGTACGGATACAGCGTACCGTCGGACATGGTCACGGTGACGTTCAGATCGGTGATGCTGCTTTGAGCCAATTGTTGCTGCTTCAGGAGGCGATCCACGTTGAGCATTTGATCTTCAGAAATCGAGAAGTACACCCACATCGGATCCATCTGGTTGACGACTGTTAGCTCCGAGTTAGGGGATCCTACGCCCAGATAGGTACCTAGCGCCTGTTTGCGTACCGAAGCGAGACCCGAGATGGGGGAGCGGATCGTGCAGTACTCCAGGTTGAGCTGAGCGCTTTCCACGTTGGCACGTGCTTGGTCAACACCTGCCTGAGCCCGCAGGAAGTTTCCCGTTGCCGTATCCAGATCCTGTTGCGACAGGGCTTTGGCTGCTGCCAGCGGTTTGATCCGATTCAGTGTCAGTGTGGCTGTGCGTAGAGAGGCTTCTTGCGCGACCAGTGCCGCTTTTGCAGCGTCTAGCTGAACGATAAATGGTCGCTTGTCCATTTCGAACAGGATGTCACCCGCATTAACCCAGGTGCCTTCAGTGTAGACCTGCTTTTCGAGGAAGCCCGAAACGCGCGTGTAGATCGCGACGGATTGTGGGCTACGTGTTTGGCCAACCAGCTGCGACTCTAAAGGCACGGTCATTGGTTGAACCTCGATGGTGTCAACGCCTAATGCGAAGTGTGCCTTCATGTAGGGCAGAACGATGTCGTTCTTGATGACATGGATGGCAATGAGTACGCCGAAAATAATTGCCGCTGGTTTGTGCCAGCGTGGGTTTTTCAAGGTGGCAACAACGTCCTCTTTTTTGAGGCGTTTCAGAGAGGTCCAGTCAAAGTTGCGTACCGTTTCGATGGCGTGATGAATACGGGTCAGCAGAGCGTCAGGAATAAATTTGGACATAATCTGAAAGCAAAAAGAACGCAGGCAGATGCGTCGAACGCTGCTGCCTGAAATTGTTGGCAAAAGGGTTGAAACTTTACCATAGGGCAACCTAATTTTGCTTTAAATTTCATACAGATAGTGTTTAAAGAGTGGCATAATGCCGCATCGCAATAGCCTGGATCGAAAAGGAAATGAAAGACTTTGGCCAGCGCCTCTATCTCACCGGAGTCGGAGTAGATACGGGTGAGAGCGATCTACGGGATCTGATTGTCAAATACACCCGCTTAGCACCTTGCAAGATCGACCGGGTAGACCTCGATACAGCGCTGCCAGCCTATGTGCTGGAATTCGAGGCGCTGCGCGATGGTGATATTCAGCAGATTGCCAGCCGGATTAACGGGATGTATTGGCATGGTCAGGAAATTTACGCGCACGTGATCTGAACGCGGTGCTTTAGAATAGCGCCCATATTTAAAAAAGCACCTCAAGGAACACCATGAGTCTCAAATGCGGCATCGTCGGCCTGCCTAACGTCGGCAAATCCACCCTATTCAATGCGCTGACCAAAGCAGGCATTGCAGCGGAAAACTATCCGTTTTGCACAATCGAACCGAATGTCGGCATTGTGGAAGTGCCGGATCCCCGTCTTGATGCCTTGTCGGAAATTGTGAAGCCACAACGCGTTCAGCCTGCGATTGTTGAATTTGTTGATATCGCTGGTCTGGTAGCAGGTGCTTCGAAGGGTGAAGGTCTGGGCAACCAGTTCCTGGCCAATATTCGAGAAACAGACGCCATCGTGAACGTCGTGCGCTGCTTTGATGATGACAACGTGGTGCACGTATCGGGTCGGGTTGATCCGATCGCCGATATTGAGACCATCGTGACGGAGCTTGCACTAGCTGACCTGGCTGTGGTTGAACGCACGCTTAACCGAGACGGCAAGAAAGCGCGCTCTGGCGATAAAGAGGCCCTGAAGCTGGTCTCGATTCTTGAGAAATTGCTGCCACACCTGAACGAAGGTAAGCCAGCCCGAACCATGGCCTTGTCGGATGAAGACAAACTGGCGCTCAAGCCACTATGTCTGCTTACGATCAAGCCGGCCATGTATGTGGGCAATGTGCTCGAGGATGGGTTCGAGAATAATCCGTTTCTGGATCGCCTCCGTGAATTTGCGGCCAAGGAACATGCGCCAGTCGTAGCGGTATGTGCCAAGCTGGAAGCGGAACTTGCCGATCTGGAAGATGAAGATAAAAAAGCGTTCCTGGCCGATCTGGGCCTGGAAGAGCCTGGGCTTAATCGTGTGATACGTGCTGGTTACGATTTGCTGGGGCTACAAACGTACTTTACGGCTGGCGTGAAAGAAGTGCGGGCCTGGACCATTCACAAAGGCGATACCGGCCCACAAGCGGCAGGTGTGATTCACACCGACTTTGAAAAAGGTTTCATCCGTGCGCAGACCATTGCGTTTGATGATTTCATTGCGTTCAAGGGTGAGCAGGGCGCCAAAGAAGCCGGCAAGATGCGCGCCGAAGGTAAAGAATACGTAGTGCAGGACGGCGACGTTCTGAACTTTCTCTTTAACGTCTAAGCAGGGGCTTTCCACTTATGAAACGTATTATCACACTGGTATTTTGTGCGCTGACGCTTACAGCAGCGACAGCACCTGCCTATGCTTTGTTCGATAGCAAGCCGGTTGCCCAGCAGCGTGCCGATATTCTTAAAACCAGTGCGGCCACTATGGCACGTCTGTATAAGCTGCAGCCGCATGCCCGAGAGCTGGTGGATAAGTCAGTAGGCTATGCCACCTTCAGTAATTTCGGCATGAAAATCTTTATTGCCGGTGGTGGCTCAGGCACGGGCGTAGTTATGCGCAAAGGCAACCAAAAGCCTGTTTACATGAAGATGGTGGAAGTTCAGGCGGGTCTTGGCATGGGGATTAAATCCTTCACCGCAATCTTTGTTTTTGAAACAGAGAACGCTTTGAATAGCTTCATCAACTCCGGTTGGACGTTTGGCGGACAGGCCACTGCGGCAGCTAAATATGAAAATAACGGCGGCGCCTATGAAGGGGCTACCAATGTGAGCGAAGGCGTCTGGATGTACCAGCTCACAGATAATGGGCTGGCGGCTGAAATTACCGCTAAGGGCACCAAGTACTACAAAGATGACGATCTGAACAAATAAGCAGATCACAAAATAAAAATGGCTGCCCATTCAGCGGGCAGCCATTTTTTTGCCTGTTAAAACTTATTCCTTAACGGCTTCCACAGCAATAGTCAGTTCGACGTCATCGCTGACGTTTGGCGCGTACTTGCCCAGACCGAACTCGCTGCGTTTGATATGTGTCACCGCGTTGGCACCACAAGCCTCTATCTGGCGCATTGGATGCATGGCGCAATGGAAATGCGTGACCTTGAGCGTTACGGGTTTGGTAATGCCGCGAACAGTCAGCTCACCGATCACTTCCGTCGGTTTGTCGCCCTTGAACTTGAATTGGTTTGATTTGAAAGTGATGCTCGGATACACATCGGCATCAAACCAATTGCTGCTGACCAGGTGGCCGTCAAACGCCTTGCTACCGGTGTCAACCGATGTCACGCTGATAGCAATGTCGGCGCTACCGGTCTTGGCCTTCTGATCCAGTTTAATCGTGCCGGTCGTATCGTTAAAACGACTGCGCTGCTTTGAGAAACCCAGGTGGGTATATTCAAAGCTGGCGAAGGTGTGGGTCGGATCAATCGCGTAGCTGACGGGTGCAGCAATGGCCGACGTGGTGAGGCCTGATAGCAATACAGCGGTTATCAAAACAGTTTTTTTCATGGTGTGCTCCGGTTGGGGTGGGGTAAACGAGTTAATAAAAAGAGAGTGAGGGGTGATTATTTGCCGCTGAGTGCCAAGCGGATCATGAGCGTGACATCATTGGCAACGGTGCCGGTTGAAGACCACGCGCCTTGTCCCAGGTTGAAATCAAGCCGTTTGATCACAACCGTACCATCGAGTCGGGCGGTTTGAGCCGTGTCACGATGCAGTGTTACCGGAAAGGTTAGTGCTTTGGTTTTGCCGTGAATCGTTAAATTGCCTGAGAGCTCGAAGCGATCCTTGCCCAGCGCTTTAACTTTAGTCACCGTAAATTCGGCCGACGGGAACTGCTGTACATCAAACCAGTTTTTACCAAGCGCTTCAGCAGTAGCTTCATCGTAACCAATGTCGAAGCTCCGAATATCCACGTCTGCTTTGGCGCTCGCGGTCGCGGGTTTGTCTGGATCAAATCGAACCTGGGCCGTGAACTTGCTGAAACTCCCTTCGGTTTTGCTGCCCATGAGTGTGGGCACAAACTTGATGCTGGATTTTGCTGTATCCACCCGGTCATATTCGATGGCCGAGACATGAGCCGAGAGGCCTAACGAGAGGAGTAGTGCCAGAAATAGTATCTTAGGGAATCGCATGGCAGCTTCCTTGGCTCACTTACGTTGACGGGGCAGTCGCATGCGTGCCATCAGGTTATCTTTATCGATCAGCTGATGCTTCATGGCCGCCGCAATATGTAGACCGACCAGCGCCATTAGGCTATTGGCCAGAAATCCGTGAGCCTCTTTGAGAGTCGCGGCTAGAGCTTTGTCTTTATCGATAAGATTGGGCAAGTCAAACAGGCCGAAATAGTTTGTTGTAAAGCCCTTTGCGGAGCTCATCAGCCAGCCGGTTAGCGGAATGGCGATCAGCAGGATGTAGAGCAACAGGTGCACAAGATGGGATGCGCCGATCTGCCAGCCAGGGGTGCCTGTTGGTTGTGGCGGCGCTTGGTGCGTGGCGCGCCAGAAAACGCGCAGCACCCAGACGTAGGCCACGGTGACTCCCAGCCATTTGTGCCAGCCCACCATTTGAATGCGATCCGGGCCAACGGGCATCTCGCCCATGCCGAGACCGATAAAATACGTAGCAATCACCAACCATGCCATCAGCCAATGGAGGGCAATGGCGGGCGTGGTGTAGCGGGGAGTATCGCTGGCGTTAGAAAGTATGTTTGAATGCATTAGGGTAATAATGAAGGTTGGATGAAGACATTTCGATAGATTGCACCAAGCTTGAATGCAATCCATTCAATGATTATGAAGGCTTTGTTCGAAAATAATGAACTTTTCTGAAGGGGCAACACCATCCGGGGCGATCGGCCGATTTGCGCCTTCGCCGACGGGGCCGCTGCATTTTGGCTCATTGGTGGCTGCTGTGGGCAGTTATCTCGATGCCATCGTGGTGAAAGGGCAGTGGCTGTTCAGGATAGAGGATGTCGACACGCCACGCACAGTGCCCGGCATGGCCGAATTGCAGGTCAACGCGCTGGCCGCGTATGGGTTTGTATGGGATGGCGAGGTCATTCATCAATCTTCGCGTAGTGCGTGTTACCAAGCAGCGTTGGAAAGCTTGATATCAGCAGGCAGCGCGTATCCCTGCACCTGTACCCGTAGTCAGATTGCTAGCGCACCAGGTGTTCGAACCGGCGTCGATGGCACTGTCTATCCGGGAACTTGTGCCCACTGGGCGCCGGGCGATCCGGTGCCCGAGGGCGCTGCCTGGCGTTTTCGGGTGCCGCAAGGAATAACCGGGTTTGAAGACCGGATCTGCGGTGCTCAGCAGCAGGATCTGCAGCGCGATGTCGGCGACTTCCCTTTGCGACGTGCCGATGGTTGTTTTACGTATCAGTTAGCCGTGGTGGTGGATGATATGGCACAGGGGGTCACTGATGTCGTTCGTGGAGCGGACCTCCTGGATTCGACGCCCCGCCAGATTGCCCTCATTCATGCGCTCGGTGGGGTGGTGCCTACCTATGCGCATCTGCCGGTTGTGAAGAACGGGGAGGGGGAAAAGCTTTCGAAACAGACACGGGCAGAAGCCATCCCTTTAGCGCATGAAGCAGATCGGGTCGCCCAACTCTGGCAGGCCCTGGCCTTTCTCGGGCAGTCACCGCCTCTGCCGCTCAAAACGACAGACCAACGTATTTTGTGGGCCTGGGCGGAAGCCAATTGGAACATAAGTCTATTGAGAGCCACCAACTCATGACGATTGAATTGGTATGCGTATTCGCCGGGTTTTTATGTGGCTTCTTTAATACCGTGGCGTCAAGTGGGTCGGCAGTCACATTGCCGTTGCTGGTTTTTCTGGGGGTCCCACCTGCCATAGCCAATGGCACGAACCGTTTGCCGGTTGTGCTGGCGGCCTTGGTTGCCACTTATGCCTTTATCAAAGCGGGAAAAATACGTTGGGCAATAGCCCTCAAGCTGAGTATTCCCCCGATGGTCGGCTGTTTGATCGGCGCAGAAATAGCGGACCACATTGATCCCTCAAAACTGCATGGTGTGATTGCGATTGCCGTGGTGGTTGCGCTCGTTTTGCTATTCACCCGAATCAAAACGGCTTTGCAGTCCACGCTCAACGAACCCGAACGATACCGCTTTCTTGACGGCCTCTATCTGCTTCTGGTCGGTGTCTGGATGGGATTGATCGTTCTGGACGGCGCCACCTATTTATTGATGGTATTGATTCTGTCGATGCGCATGCAGCTTCTGGTCGCCAATGCCTACAAGAATCTAATACTTGTGGTTGTTAGCGGGATGTCTCTGGTTGTGTTTGCTATAGATGGTAATGTCGATTGGAGGCTGGGTGCGTTGTTGGCGTTAGGAAGCTTGATCGGCGGCTATGTTGGCGCGCGCTTTGCCATGCATGAACTCGCTAAAAAATGGACCTATCGATTTCTTGTAGGAATCATCGTTCTGGAATTGATTCATATGGCCGTGATGTATGTCACGGGCGATATGATCAATTGAATACGAAGGTTATCAATAGTTGTCGGCGTAACGCGTCAGGCTCAGTAGGCGAAAGAGGATGCGCGCACTGACGATGCGCAAAGCACGGTGAAGCCCCGATTTTCTGGCCCAACCCGATGCCGTGATTTCCCGGCAATGCTGAGTGATGTTATCTGTGAGTGTTCGCTCAAGTGCCTGACAGAAGGCCGAGTCGTGAATAATCAGGTTGGCTTCACGCGCCACCAGTAAAGAAAAGGGATCCAGATTAGCGGAGCCCAAAGTGCCCCACTGACCATCGATGACGCCGACTTTGGCGTGCATGAGGCTGGGCTGGTATTCGTGAATACGGATGCCCGCACCCAGCAGGCGGTGATAGAGCGATTGAGAGGCGTAATGCTGAAGCCGGTATTCGATTTGGCCCTGCAGCATGAGATCGATATGGACACCCCGCTGCGCCGCTTCGAGTAGGGTGTTCAGGATGCGGCGGCTAGGTATGAAATAGGCCATCGCCAGCACGATGCGTTCTCGGGCGCTTTGAATCGCGGCAATATAAGCCTGCTCGATGCTGCGCCGATACGCGAGGTTGTCACGCAGCAGTAACGCACAGCAGATATCACCAGCGGGCGCGGCATGGATTGGGGTAGCGCTAGGGCGTTTGGCTTGCTGAAAAAGTGTGCGACGATAAAACGGACCACGAGACAGGGTTGTCCATTGTCGATCCATGGCATAGCCGATCTGGGTCAGGATCGGCCCGGTAATTTCCAGCGCAAAATCCAAACGGGTATTGCCGCTGTTGCCAGTGGCATCATCAATGATATTGATGCCGCCCAGAAAGGCCGTCTGGCCATCGATGAGTACCATTTTCCGGTGCATGCGCCGCAGGCGCGTACGCTTGCGAGAGAGTAGGTGCCGCCAGAGGTGCTGCTCTGGTCGAAAGACGCGAACTTTTACGCCCGCCTTCAGCAAGCGGGGCAGGTGATGCAAGTCGATGTTGCGTGCGCCAAAACCGTCAACAACGAGTCGTACATCCACGCCGCGTTGAGCTGCCTCACATAAAGCCCGGGTTGTTGCGTTGCCGATGTTATCGTCGGCATAGAGATAGGTTTCCAGCCGTATGGTCTGTTGTGCTGCTGATATTGCGGTGAGCAATGCCGGAAAATACTCGTTGCCATTGAATAACAGACGCAGCCGGTTGCCATCGTGGATGACGGGAGCGGCGTTTAGGGCATTAAGCAGCCGGCCACCGATGTGCATATTAACCCGTCAGGGTGAGCTCGCAACGGAGCGCCGCGTGATCGGAGATTTTCGACCAACCTGCGCCGAAATGCACATCGGCGCGTACGGCTTTCAGGCCGCGGATGTAGATGCGATCCAGCCGAAGCATCGGCATGGCCACAGGAAAGCTGCGAGCCGGTTTCCCCGAGAGTGTGTCAAACACCTCCACCATGTCCAGTCGTCGGGCCAGATGTTCACTGGCATGGTTGCGCCAGTCGTTGAAGTCACCGGCAATGATGAGCGGCTGGTCATGTGGCACAAGTCGATCGATCTCTTCGGCCAGCGCGGCCATTTGCCATTTGCGCGAACGCGCCAGCAGCGACAGGTGCGCGCACACACAGTGCACAATCTGCCCCTGCCACTCGATTTGCGTGTGTAGCAAGCCACGGCGTTCAAAACTGAGATGGGTGACATCCTGGTTGTGGCTCCGCTCGATCGGGTAGCGAGAGAGAATGGCGTTGCCATGATGACCGTGGTCATAAAGTACGTTCTGACCATAGCTGGCATGCCAGATGGTGTCAGCCAGGAACTCATGTTGCGGTTGTTCCGGCCAGTTGTCGTGCTTGAGGGCATGCTGCTGGTGCAACCCTTGCACTTCCTGCAGAAACACCAGATCCGGGTTCAGGTGCCGCAGGCGATCCCGCAGATCATGCACCGTCAGACGGCGATTGAACTGCGAGAAGCCCTTGTGGATATTGTAGGTAACCAGCGACAGCGTATCGGACATGATGTGCCCATCGACCGTAAGGGTCGTCAGGAAACCTCGAGCATGCGTTCCATGGCCAGCTTGGCCGCGGCGGTTTGATTTTCCGGCACGCGGATGGCGTTCACTACATGGCCGGCCACCAGGTTTTCGAGGGTCCAGGCCAGGTGCTGTGGATCAATCCGCTGCATGGTCGAACACATGCAGACCGTGGGCGACATGAATTGCACGACTTTGCCTTCCGGTGCCACTTCACGGGCCAGACGTTCTACCAGGTTCAGCTCGGTGCCAACCAGCCAGCGCGTGCCGGCGGGAGCTTCCTTGATGATCTTGACGATATATTCGGTAGAACCAATGTAATCCGATGCCGCACATACTTCAAACGAGCATTCCGGGTGAGAGATTACTTTGCCGTCCGGATGTTTTGCGCGAAAGGCTTCAATGTGT
>JACCDN010995725.1_pt1 | contig 22745 bp, 25 predicted proteins | sample 7441691 | NCBI WGS metagenome assembly JACCDN01 (sample SAMN15323439, study PRJNA562643) | freshwater metagenome | isolation source: river surface water | place: USA:Blue River Watershed | collected 2017-08-16 | reverse complement strand
GCTTTGGTTAAAGCGAGATAGCCGAAGCGGAAAAACGACGAGCAAAGCGAGGAGTTAATCCGAAGCTGACGAGTATTAAAAAAGGCAACAAAGAGCGAAGCGATTTGTTGAAAGGCTTTGGGTTTACTGAGTCAATTTCATTTTATTATTTATATTTTTGCACTCATGAAACATTCCCAAACAATCGGTATTATTCTCACTTTATTGTTATTCTTCTGTACAACACAACCATTGGTGGTGATTGAAAGCAGAAACTGGATTGTCACTGGTTGGGATGCTGGTGAAACCCATTTTGGTCAATCAGGTAAGTTCTTGTTTTACGTTGGCATACTTGCGATTATATTTTTTGCAATACCATCCATCAATGTAAAAAGATTTAACATGGCATGGGGTGCCTTATTATTGGCATGGAGCATTCGTAATTTTTTAGTACTATCTGCTTGTGCAATGGGAGAGTGTCCACAAAAACAATGGGCATTGTATGCGTGTATAATTTTAAGCGCAGGTATTTTAATCATGACTTTTTTGCCTAAACTAAAAATAAAAAAACCTCTTGATTAGAGGTTTTTTTATTGGGGAATAATTTATAATTACGCTAATTGTTCAAGTCCCTTCCCAATCAATTGAACCGCTTCTTTAATTTGTGCTTCATTTATAATCAAAGGAGGTGCAAATCTAATCTTGTCACCATGTGTTGGCTTTGCAAGTATCCCTAATTCTTTTAGATGTAAACACAAATCCCAGGCAGCTTCTGGATTTTCATGTTTTATTACTATGGCATTTAATAAGCCACGTCCTCTAATAGAAGCAATAAAAGGAGAGCTTAATTTTGCTAATTCAGCTCTCAAAATTTCACCCATTTTTTGAGCATTTTCTTCCATCTTCTCGGTCTTAATTACTTCCAATGCTTTCATGGCAACAGCACAAGCAAGTGGATTACCACCATAAGTTGAGCCATGTTCACCTGGTTTGATTTGTAACATCACAACATCGTCCGCCAACACTGCAGCAACAGGAATGGTGCCACCGCTTAATGCTTTTCCAAGAATCAAAATATCAGGACGCACATTTTCATAATCACAAGCAAGCATGGTTCCTGTTCTTGCTAATCCTGTTTGAATCTCATCTGCAATAAATAATACATTGTATTTGTCACATAATTGACGTACTCCTTTTAAATAACCATCTGAAGGAATGACAACACCTGCTTCGCCTTGAATTGGTTCTACCATAAACGCAGCAACAGATGGATCTTTAAAAACAGTTTCCAATGCAGTTAGGTCATTATAAGGTACCAATCCAAACCCTGGCATATAAGGACCGAAGCCTTTAAAGCTTGAAGGGTCAGTAGAAGAGGAGATAGCTGCCAATGTTCTTCCCCAAAAATTACCTTCAGCAAAAATTACTTTTGCTTGGTTTTCTGGAATCCCTTTTACATTGTAGCCCCATCTCCTTGCTAATTTAATAGCAGTTTCACCACCTTCAACACCAGTGTTCATTGGTAAAACTTTATCATAACCAAAATATTCGGTGACGTATTTTTCATATACCCCTAGTTGGTTATTGTAAAATGCCCTAGATGTTAGGGTTAATTTTTGTGCTTGATCTGTCAAGGCTTTAATGATCTCAGGATGACAGTGTCCTTGGTTGACAGCAGAATAGCCGCTTAAGAAATCAAAATATCTTTTCCCATCTACATCGTATAAAAAAACGCCTTCGCCTTTTTCAAGTACGACAGGTATAGGATGATAGTTGTGGGCGCCAAATTGATCTTCAAGGGCAATATACTTAGCAGTATTTGCACTCGTTTGGAGTGTAGTTGACATATAATAGAATGTTTAATAAAATGATAAAAACAGGAGCAGAAAAAGTTACGAGGGTTTAAAGCTACCCCAAGGGATGGTTCAAAAAATCTAAATTAGAAAATAAGAAATTTGCCTTTATCATGGCTCTAAGATAGTGATTTTAATTAATTTCCCATAATTGGACTTACATTCGCATAAATAAATCTGCTTTGAAACCGCGCGTATCAATTGTTATTTTGAATTATAATGGGGCAAATTACTTGAGGACATTTTTGCCTTCAGTTTTGGCGACAACTTATGAAAATAAAGAGGTAGTGGTAGCAGATAATGGTTCAACAGATGCATCCTTGGCATTATTATCAAGCGATTTTCCAACTGTAAAAGTCATTCAAAATTCAACCAACGAAGGTTTTGCAGGTGGTTATAATTGGGCATTAAAACAAGTACAAGCTGATTATTATATTTTATTGAATTCAGATGTTCAAGTTAACCCTGCTTGGGTGGATCCAATGGTTCGTCTTATGGAATCAAATGCAAAGATTGGGGCATGTCAGCCAAAATTATTAGCTCAAAAAGAGCCCAATATTTTTGAATATGCAGGTGCAAGTGGGGGTTGGATTGATGCCCTCGGTTATCCATTTTCTAGAGGTAGGATATTTGATGTTTGTGAACAAGACAAAGGGCAATACAATCAAACTGAACGCATTTTCTGGACATCAGGTGCAGCGATGATGATTCGCGCAACTTTGTTTCATTCTCTTGGCGGATTTGATGCTTCTTTTTTTGCGCATCAAGAAGAAATAGACCTTTGTTGGCGAATGCAATTAGAGGGGTATGAACTGTATGTTTGTCCAGATGCAATAGTGTATCATGTAGGAGCTGGCACATTGCCAAGAGGAGGTCGAAAGGTTTTTTTGAATTTCAGAAATAACTTGATCATGTTAAGCAAAAATCTTCCTTTGCAAGAATTGATTTGGAAAATGCCTGTCCGATTTGCTTTAGACGGATTGTCTGCATGGAAAGGTTTATTGAGTGGAGATGGTTACTTTTTTACAGCTATTGCAAAGGCTCATTTTGCAGTAATCTGGTATTGGTTAACATGTAGAGTCAACAGGAGTAAGCATTGTAAACCAATGTCCACATTAGGGGGTGTTTATAAGGGTTCTGTGGTTTTTCAATACTTTATAAAAAACAGGCAAGAATTTGATAAAATTGTCTCCAAACAGGCTCATAATTAAGAACTTGTTGTTATTTTTGCATTCGTAATAAAATTACTATGTCACAAGAAATACAAGAAACTTCAACAGAGAAAGACATCGCTAAGAACTGGGTAAGTTCTTCTAGATTTATCTTTTATGTATCTGTTTTCGCACTATTGTCATTGGTTTTGGGAAATTGTACTAAGTTGTTCAGTTCTGGTTTCGAGAAGCCAGAAGTGGAGGTGAATACAAGCTCTCAGTACAAACCTGAATATAAGTAGAAAAAAATTTTGTTGGTGTGCGTTGATTCCTTATTTTCGCACTCCAAAAATTAGTTCTTGATCAAGCGGAAGTAGCTCATTTGGTAGAGCACGACCTTGCCAAGGTCGGGGTGGCCAGTTCGAGCCTGGTCTTCCGCTCAAATCCCGTTCTTCGGACGGGATTTTTTTTAAGTCTGTTAAGACGCCTTGGTGGTGGAACTGGTAGACACGCAGGACTTAGACATTGTTCTTTAGTTGAACAAAATTTGAGTGCACTTCAAGAAATTGAAGATGTAGAACTCCGTAAATTCGGCGAACCCTTTTAAATGGGAATACCGAGCGAAGCCCGAAAGGGAACGTGTAGAGACTAGACACGGAGCACCTAAATCGCATGATATGGTGAAGGCATAGTCCAGACTACAAACCGGTAGTGGGTGGTGAAAACCATAGTAGTAAGAAAATCCTGTTCGCCGCAACGCGAGTGCGGGTTCGATTCCCGCCTGAGGCACGAAGCCTCTCACGAAAGTGAGAGGCTTTTTTTATGCGAGCAGCGTCAAGAGCTTGCTCTTGTAAGCTAGCGAATATAAAAAAAGCCAACTGAACGCGAAGCGTTTAGTTGAAAGGCTTTGGGTAAGACCGATATACGAGGAAGACGGTGAACTAAGTGAACCGGCAGTCCCAATCAATAAGCCAGTCTCGAAATTCGTATCTTAGTAGTAACTATGTCACATCTAAAAGAAAGAACAGCCAAAAATTGTCTCAATTGTGGTACTGAAGTCGCTGGTAGATTTTGTCAACAATGTGGGCAAGAGAATGTGGAAGTGAAAGAAAGCTTTTTACAGTTGCTCATTCATTTTATAGAAGACTTAACACATTTTGATGGCAAACTCTGGAAGACTTTAAAGCTCCTGCTATTTAAACCAGGAAGCTTAACCAAATACTATATGGAAGGTAAGCGCGCTACTTATTTACATCCTATTAGAATGTATTTATTTGTATCAGCTGTATTCTTTTTGTTCATTTTTACTGGGGAAGTGCCAGAGCAATCAAAAGTTGACACTAATAATGCTGCACCTCCAAAAGATATTGCTACAGGCATTAACGAAGGATTTGATTTGGATTTAGGGAATGATTCTATACAATATAAATCTGTAGAAGCCTACAATGCTGCTCAACAAAAATTACCAGAAGCAAAAAAAGATGCTTGGTTAGATGCATTGGTGAAAAAGAAAGGAATAGAGTTGAACGCAAAATATGAAGGCGATAAGTTTAAAATTGGCAAGGCTTTAATAGAGAAATTTGAACACTATTTTTCAAGGATGCTTTATGTATCACTGCCCATTTTTGCATTTTTTATTTGGATTTTGTACAGAAGAAATAAACATCATTATTTCGTAGACCATATCATTTTCAGTATTCATATTTATTGTGCTTTTTACATCATTTTATTTGTTGTAAAAATGATCAATTTAGTTGCAGATTATTTTTACGCAAAACCGATTGGGTTTATGCCATTTTTAGTAGGCACAGTATTAGTTTTTTATTTATACAGGTCATTAAGGAATCATTTCAATCAATCTAGGTGGAGGACTATATTGAAGTTTGTTATTTTAATGATCCTTACTTTGATATTGATGGGTGTTTTGTTATTTTTATTCTTCATGTTTTCATTTTTCAATATTTAGTCATGTCTCAACATCACCTTGCCACAAGTTTTTTGGAATTAGTCGAAATCATGGATACGCTTCGTGAAAAATGTCCATGGGATAAAAAGCAAACTATTCAAAGTTTAAGAAGCAACACAATCGAAGAACTATATGAATTAATAGATGCAATCATCGACGAAGATTGGGAGGGCATTAAGGAAGAATTAGGAGACATACTCTTGCATGTATTGTTTTATGCCAAAATAGGCACAGAACAAGGACATTTTACGCTGCAAGATTCAATTGAAGCCATCTCTAAAAAATTAATCCATCGTCATCCACATATTTATGGGGATGTAAAAGTGCAGGATGAAGAAGAAGTGAAACGCAATTGGGAACAATTAAAATTACAAGAGGGTAAAACCTCACTATTAGCAGGTGTGCCTAATAGCTTGCCTGCGATGGTAAAAGCATTTAGGATACAGCAAAAAGTAAAACAAGTAGGTTTTGAATGGGAGAATAAAGAGCAGGTTTGGGAAAAAGTAGAAGAGGAGATAGGAGAGTTTAAAGCAGAAGTCGAAGCGAATGACCAAGAGAAGATGGAAGCTGAATTTGGTGATGTGTTATTTAGTATGATTAATTACGCCCGTTTTTTAAATATTGATCCCGAATCGGCATTAGAAAAAACCAATAAAAAGTTCAAGCAGCGCTTTGAAATGATGGAAGCTTATGCAAAAGAAAATGGACTTGAGCTAGCAAATCTTTCTTTAGGTGAAAAAGAAGCAATTTGGCAATCTATGAAAGCAAAATAAAAAAGGCGCTATTGCTAGCGCCTTCAATGAGGACAATTTGATGTTTGGGGGAACTACATCTTATTAACTCATTTTGATCTAAGCTTATTCATTCAAGTTAAGTATGAAAGCATAATTTCCGAAGAAGCCTGGGTAAATGCCCGAAAGTTTCACAGTCGCACCAGTCAATTTTTTCAATTTCTCATAAAATTCTTCTGTGTTTTTTACTGGTTGTTCGTTCACATGGGTAATTACGAAACCTTTTTCAACCCTGCTTTTACCAAGGATACCATTGCCCAATTCTTTCACTAAGACACCACCCTCAATATCATTCTTTTCAGCAGTAGCTTTATCAACTGTCTCTAATTTACCGCCTAATTTTTCGGCTGCTTTACTACTGCTTGCTAAGTCAGTATTACCTAATTTAGCTTTCAAAGTAGCGTTTAAATTCAGTTCCTTATTATCTCTTTTTACTGTGAGGGTAATTTTGTCATTTGGTTTGTATTTGGCAATTTGCTCTTGTAGTTCTGGTGAAGTGGTGATTGCAATGCCATTTATTTTAGTGATGATATCGCCCACTTTGATGCCAGCAGCTTTTGCAGCACCTCCTTCAAGCACATCTGTTACAACAATCCCTTGCACATCCCCAATTTTCACCTTGAAGTCGGATTCTATTTTCTTAACTTGTTCTTCTGTCAAATCATCTTGTGGGTAGGAGATACCTAAATAAGCACGTTGAACTGTGCCAAATTTTACTATATCAGTCACTACTTTTTTTACCAGGTTCACTGGAATAGCGTAAGAATAGCCTGCATAAGAACCAGTTGGTGAAGCAATCGCTGAATTAATACCTACTAGTTCTCCGCTAGTGTTAACTAAGGCACCACCACTATTTCCTTGGTTCACTGCAGCATCAGTTTGCAAGAAGGTTTCTAATGGTCTATCACTTTGTCTAGCATTAATATTTATTGACCTATTTTTTGCACTGATAATCCCTGCAGTAATAGTTACATCCAAATTCAATGGATAACCAATGGCCAATACCCATTGGCCTAGTTTAATTTCATCGCTGTTTCCATATACTAAATAAGGTAGTCCACTTGCTTCAATTTTGATGACTGCCAAGTCGCTGCTTGCATCTGTGCCAATTACTTTTGCCTTATAACTTTTCTTGTTGGTAAGTGTCACGTTTATCTCATCGGCGCCATTCACCACATGATTATTTGTTACGATGTAACCATCTGCTGTAATCAATACGCCACTTCCACTTGCTCTTTGTTCTGGAATGACTCTTGGTCCACCAAAGAAATCACCCATCATATCATCGTCTCCAAAAAAATCGAAGAAAGGATTTCTTGGTCTTGATTGTCCATTTTGCTGTACTTGCTTCGCGTTGGTTTTCGTTTTAATATGTACAACCGCGGGGGAGGCAGTACTTGCAGCTGGAGTGAAGTCAACTGTTGAGGCAGGCGCATTGCCTTGGAATAAACTAGCATAATTGGCTGGCAAATTGCGCTCAGATTCAAATACACTATTGTATTTGTTTAATTTGGCATAACCCCATACACTCAAAATGGTGGTCGTGGCACTAATGCCCACAATGGTTAATACGTTTTTTAAATTCATAGCTAACTATTTGTTGTTTATACGCTTAATTCACAAAATGTGTACCAATTTCATTGCAATCTAATTCAGCTGAAATTATGTCACAAATTCTTTAATTGAGTTTAACAAAAAATTTACGAAAAAGTTCGTCTAAGAAGTGGTGGCAAGTTTGGACAAAAATTCTAAGCTGTCAACTCCGTCAGCGTATTGAGCTAACATAGGTTTTTGTAAACTTCCAAATGGGAGCCAGTTTTTACCCACGACGCATTGAATATCATCTAAGTTGAATTGAGGGGGATTATCAAGCTTATAATACTGATAATGTATCTGACTAATGGCCGCAAAAGGAGACGGATTTTCACTCAATAGAACCCCGCCTGAATCCATATAGAATTGTTTACTCATCATCAATAAGGCCAGTTGATAGTCGTAATTATGTTTGTATTTATGTTGGTCTAGTAAGTAATTGTATTTTTTTAATGCATTTAAGAAAGGAATAAAATCATAGCCCTCTGGTACCCAAATTTGTGTAATGTTTCTGCAACCCATGCCAAAATAAAGCATGCAATCCTCCGCTAAGGCAGCTAATTCTGCTTCAGTTTCTTGACCATCAAGTAGCGCAATGGATGTTTTATTTTTTCGAATGATATTGGGGAATTTGCCAAAATAGTATTCAAAATAATTACCTGCATTATTGCCTCCTGTGGCAATATAAGCATCGCAATTTTTAAGTTGTTCTTGAACCAAAATCAGATCAGTAAATGCAGCATCTATTTTCGTTAAACTTTTAATAACAAAATCGATTAATATTTGGTCCTTTGATGATCTTTTTACCACCGCAATATGACCAGCTATGAGGGTGCTCAATAAGTCATGAAAACCAACCAAAGGGATATTGCCTGCCATAACGATCCCCACTTTTAAATGGGTTGGTTGATCGGCAATAGATGGGTAGTTTGAGGTCCATTCAATCAGGGCTTTTTCTTGTAAAAACTGTTGACTTATTTGTTCTATAGCTTGATCTATAAATTCAGGCAAAAACCAGGCATTTTGACGATAAGCCTCCGCTTTGGCGTCTAATAATAGCGTATTATTCGGATCTGTTAGCTGTTTTCCAAGGGTTACAAAACCTTTAATTCTTGCTTGTAAGTTCATGCTTGTGTTATATCTTTGTAAGCAAAAGTACGTTACTAAAATTTAAATAATTTTTATGGCAATTAAAATTACAGACGAATGTATCAATTGTGGCGCTTGTGAGCCAGAATGTCCAAATAATGCAATTTATGAAGGTGGAGTAGAATGGGCCATGTCGGATGGTACTTCATTGAAAGGAGTATATACCTTAATGGATGGTACTGCTGTTGATGCTGGTGCTAGACAAACTCCAGTTGCTTCAGATACATATTATATTACACCCAATAAATGTACTGAATGTCAAGGCTTCCATGAAGAACCACAATGTGCCGCAGTTTGTCCAGTAGATTGTTGTGTACCTGATGAATTATATAAAGAAACAGTTGAGGAGTTGTTGGCTAAGAAAGAAAAATTACATTTATAAAAAATGGTTTAAAAAGGGAATCATTTCCCTTTTTTTATTGCTAATTATTTGGCATTATAGTCATAAACAAAATGGATACGATGAAAAAAAAAGTTGCTTTAGTTACTGGTGGTTATAGTTCAGAGGCTGAGATTAGTTATAAAAGTGCGAAGACGGTATTTAATGCTTTAGATAAAGAAAAATTTGAAGTGTATCAAATCGATATTCATCCAACTGGGTGGTGGTATGAAAATGCTGTAGGGGAAGAGGTGGCAGTTGACAAGGCAGATTTTAGCATAGTTGAAGGATCAGAAAAAATAACATTCGATATAGCTTTGATGTGTATTCATGGAACGCCTGGTGAAGATGGCAAATTACAAGGTTATTTTGATATGATCGGGTTGCCTTATACTAGTTGTGACACGGCTACTTCCGCATTAACTTTTAATAAAAGGTACACTGTTGCGGTGGCTGGATTTGGTGGCGTAGGTGTAGCAAAATCTTTACATTTATTCAAAGAGAATACTTTAAGTCCTGAAAAAATATTGGCAAACCTTAAGTTGCCTGTTTTTGTTAAGCCAAATAATGGAGGGAGTAGTTTTGGAATTAGCAAGGTAAATCAGGCAGATCAATTACCAGCAGCATTAGATAAAGCATTTAAAGAGGATACACAGATATTGGTTGAGGAATTTATCAGTGGAAGAGAATTTACCATTGGTGTATTCAAATCAAAAGGTAAAATTACCGTATTGCCAATCACTGAAATCAAAACTGAAAACGAGTTTTTTGATTACGAGGCAAAATACCAAGGAAAGAGTAAAGAAATCACGCCTGCAGACATCTCGGTTAAAATGTTTGATGAATTAACAGCAGCTGCTCAGAAAGTATATGCTATTTTAAATTGTAGAGGGGTTGTAAGAATTGATTTTATTTATGACGAGGTTGCTGAGAAAGCTTATATGTTAGAAGTGAATACAGTGCCGGGGCAGAGTGAAGCTAGTGTGATTCCACAACAAGTGAAAGCAATGGGTTGGAGCTTAACTGATTTTTATGGTTGGATCATTGAAGATAGTTTAGAACAAAAATAAAATCAAGCAATTTGAAATTTATTGACAATATACTAAAGAAGCCTCTGTGGGTGAATATACTCGTTGGTTTTGGCGTTGCATTTTTACTATTCATTATCTTCTTTTTTTCTTTAGGCTGGATTACCGGTAATGGGGAAACTGAAAAAGTGCCAGCAGTATTAGGTCTAGATGTAGCTGCTGCAGAGAAAAATTTAACAGCACTCGGATTTGATGTAGAATTGCAAGACTCTATCTATGTGGATACTTTGGCAAGGAATGCGGTATTAAGACAAACCCCTGAAGCAGATGAGATCGTAAAAAAAGGAAGGACGGTCTATCTTACTATCAATCGTGTTATTGCACCTCAAGTTGATATGCCTAACTTGGTTGGATTTTCAATTAAAAGTGCAGAGACTTATTTAAAAGTACTAGGGTTAAGACTGGGATCTATTCAAATGGTCCCGGACCAAAATAAAAATGTGGTGATTGATCAATTAGTGAATGGACAACCTATCGCCCCTGGTTCAAAAATTCCTTCAGGTACTATGATTCATTTTTTAGTTGGGGATGGAGGAGCCTCTGCAGGCATACTTATGCCAGATTTAGTGGGTTTAACTTATGAACAAGCGAAAGCACAATTAAGTAGTCTTGGACTTAATGTTGGAATGATTTCAGTGAATGGATCAATAGTAGATAGTGCTTCAGCTTTTGTCTACGACCAAAGCCCAAGTGCTTATGGAAGCCAATTAGATTCTTTAGGCATGCCAATGAAAAATACAACTTCAAAAGGAGCAACAATTAATTTAGTTTTAGACAAGGTAGCCCCAGTTAAAGTGGTTCGAGACACTATTCAATAAATAAATTGAATCTAAATTTATATTTTAACATTTTAATATTTCGGTTATGAATACAATTACAGTAGAGGAACTAAAAGCAAAAATTGATGCTGGTGAAAAATTAAATCTCTTAGATGTAAGGGAGCCTCATGAACATGCCGCATTCAATATTGGCGGTCAATTATTGCCATTGGGTTTAGTACAAGCGTTACAATTAGATGAGATAGAACATCTTAAGGATGAGACCATCTATGTCTATTGTAGAAGTGGTAATAGAAGTGGACAAGCTTGTATGATGATGGAGCCTTATGGGTTTAAGAATGTAGTCAATGTAGTTGGAGGTATGTTAGCTTGGCAAGAAAAATTCACTGGCTAGTATCTAATTATGGTTGAACTTGGATCAATTCTATTTTCAAAATAAGTAGTTAACCTTAACGTATCCGATCGTCTTTAAATTTAAATTATGAATAAATTATTTTATTTACTTGGGTTGTTAATGATCTTAAGCATATCATCATGCCAAAATAATACAACCAATATTAAAGGAGGATATCATGATAATACAGGTAAAACGGATGTGCTTTCTGGCGGAGTAAAACGTATTCCAATTCATACCTCAAAAGGAGACTTCACAGTCTGGACTAAACGTGTAGGGAATAACCCAACTAAGAAAGTTTTGTTACTGCATGGTGGACCTGGTGCAACGCATGAATATTTTGAATGTTTTGATTCATTCCTGCCTCAAGAAGGAGTAGAGTATTATTATTATGATCAGTTAGGTTCAGCTTATTCAGATAATCCAAATGATAGTAGTTTATGGACGATTAATCGTTTTGTAGAAGAAGTAGAAACGGTTAGAACAGCACTTGGTTTAGATGCTAATAATTTTTATTTATTGGGTCATTCTTGGGGTGGCATATTAGCGATTGAATATGCATTAAAATACCAACAAAATTTAAAAGGTTTAATCATTTCAAATATGATGGCTTCTATTCCTGAATATGTTAAATATGCCAATGAGGTATTAGGGCCTCAATTACCTAAAGAAGTTTTAACGAAAATAAGAGCCTACGAAGCAATTGGAATGTACACAGATCCAACTTATTTAAAATTGATTAATGATTATTACTATCCTGAGCATGTATTAAGGATGCCGCCAGCTAATTGGCCAGATCCTGTAGTCCGTGCCTTTGCTAAATTGAATTATCCTTTGTATTTAAAAATGCAAGGCCCTTCTGAATTTGGGGTAGTGGGGGATGCGGTATTGAAAGATTGGGATAGAACAGCTGATTTAGCAAAAATCAAAGTGCCTACATTAACTATTGGTGGTGCATTTGATACGATGGATCCTAAAGCGATGGAGCGAATTGCTGAGCAAGTACAAAACGGCACTTATTTACTTTGCCCGAAGGGTTCACATATGTCTATGTATGATGATCAAACTACCTATTTTAAAGGGTTGCTTGCATTTATTAATAAGGTAGATAAAGAAGCAAAAAAATAATCAATCTCCTGTAAAAAAAGATGTATTAAAAGTATTGACCTATAAAAAAAAGGTCCTGAAATTCAGGACCTTTTTTTATGAATTATTTTAAATCAATTTTTAAACTTAGCCAATAGTTTCTTCCTGCCATTGGGTAATAATTATTAGAAGTGGTAACGGTACGATCATAGATATAGCTATACGTATAGCCATTAGGTGCATATTGTACATCTAAAATATTGTTAACATAAAATTGTAAAAGCATTTTGAATTTTGATTTATTCATAACTGTCCAATGCGCATTGATATCATTTAGTAAATAGGAATCTAATAACCTTGATTCGTTCTGCGTATTGTCTAGGTATTGCTTAGAGATATATTTTGTGGTCCAGAAAAAACTAAATTTTTCATTTGGTTTCCAATTAAAGGTTCTGTTAGTAATGATGGATGGAGACAATGCAATTGCTGTATTTTTATGTTGAATAGCTATTTGAGCATATTGGTCATAGTCGTCTATATATTCAGTGAAATTTTTTATTCTATTTTGACTTAAATTGATACTATAGGTAGTATTATACTTTTTATTGAGTGCATATTTGACTTGTAGTTCTATTCCCGCTCTATAACTCTTTGGCACATTTGTTCTTGTATAGGCGCCAACATCATTGATTTTTCCTGTTAGTACCAATTGATCTTTATAATCCATAAAATACATATTGGCATTCAATGAATACTTGGTTTTTTTATATTCTAATCCTGCTTCCCAGTCTATCAGTTGTTCTCTTTTTGGTTGTTCAGTTGCACTTGCTTCAAAGTCGTCTCTAATTGGTTCTTTATTTGCTACCGCGACACTTGCAAAATACAAAATACGCTTTGCTTGATAGGTTAAGCCCATTTTAGGGTTGAAGAAATTAAATTTTCTATCAATCATTAAATTTGGATTCTTGGTGAAGCCATTCATTTGGTGATTGACTGATCTAAATTGCAAGTCAACATAACTACTTAATTGCTTATGTAATTTCCTTTCCCATTTAACATAGGAACTCAGCTCTTTTTTTGTTGCATCATTGTCATAGTATTTAAAATTCGCCGGCGCTAATGTTAAAGGTAAATAAGGTAAAGTGCCAAAATGCAATCCATCATAGATGCTCCATGCACCTCCAATAGTCAAATCATTGAGGTTATCTTGATAAGAGGCTGCTGCAATCTGTCCATAAAATTGATTATCTAACCACCTTCTTCTAACTAGGTCAATTGGTACATTAATTTTATTGTTTACATCAATATTATAATCTGAGAAATCTACTCCAGCTTTATATTCTTCATAATATCCTTTTCCAGTGGTAAGGTAAAAGGCAGTATTCCACTTCCAGTTTTTATTGATCGTCTTATTATAAAACAATTGATAATGTGTTTGCTTATAATTATCAGTTTGATTGTCATAAGGTGCATCTGCTTTTTCAGTTCCAGCAGGATTAAAAGTTCTGTTAGTTGCTAATAATTCTTGAGGCACGCCATACCAAGCTTGATATGTTATTTCTTTTCCACTGAACACATTTAATCTTAGGGAGGATTGATCCCCCCAATAAGTCGTACTAATGAAATAACTTTTTAAATTACTACTAGCACGATCAATGTATCCGTCGCTTGTAATTTGACTTAATCTTGCATCAACTGTAAAATGATTATTCAATAATCCGGTACCCAACATTAAATTGTTCTTGAAACTATTGAATGATCCAACACTATTTTGCGAAGATAAATAAGCTTTTGGTTGGTAGTCATTGGTCATTAAATTGACACTTGCACCAAAGGCACCTGCACCATTGGTGGAAGTACCTACACCTCTTTGAATTTGTATACTATTTACACTAGAACTAAAATCAGGAAGGTTTACAAAAAATGTACCCATACTCTCTGGGTCATTATAGGGTATCCCATTCAGCGTAAAGTTGATTCTTGTGGCATCTGTCCCCCTAATCCTAATACCTGTATAACCTATGCCATTGCCTGCATCAGCATGAACTACAACAGAAGGCGTGTTTTCTAATAAAAAGGGGAGGTCTTGGCCAACGTTGTTTAGCGCAATTTGAGCTTTGCTGACATTTGTTTTTGCAAAAGGGGCCTGGTCGCTTACTCGAATAGCTTTAACCTCTAATGGCGGTAGGTTTCGGATGCTATCCGTGAATTGACGTTCTGTTACTTTAGTTGTTTTAATCACTTTCTGCTGGGCCACTAAAGGTTGCAGCAATAATGTAAATGCAAATGTTCCCAATAACTTAGTCATTAATAATGTTTTATTTGATTAAAAATCTACTGGGAACAGGAATAATAAGCTATGAGAAGTGCACGAATTGTGCGGTACCTTCCCTTCGCAGGAATTACCCTGTTCAGGTTCAACGGGTTTTATCTCAGCTTTTTACAGCACCCCGAGGACAAGGCAAAAATAAGGTGCTTTTTTTACATGAACAACTGTAACTTTAATCAAAGCCTTTCGTTATAAGATATAAATACTATGATTATGAAAAAGATATTCGCCTTTGCCTTGGTTTTATTAGCCTTTCTTGCTGCTCAAGCTCAAAATAAAATGGGGGTGATCTATGATGAAAATGTACAAGTACGTAAAATGCCAAGTTTTACATCAATTAAGGTATCTAATGCTATTGAGTTGTATTTAAGTCAGTCTAATAAAACAGAAGTTGCAGTTAGTGCAAGCTCAGATGAATATAGAGATAAGATTATCACCGAAGTGGTTGGAGGTACTTTAATTATTAGAATGGCTGATAATAACCGTTGGTGGAAATGGAATGATGGTGATTATAAAACCAAAGCCTATGTGAGCGTGAAGGAATTATATGCGTTAACAGGTTCTGGTGCAACCAATATTAAAATCATCAATGGATTAAATGCGGAGAAATTAAAGATAGTGCTTTCTGGTGCAAGTGATTTAAGAGGGGATTTAAAAGCAAGTACATTATTAGCAGAATTATCTGGTGCATCCAGCATGAAAGCTTCTTTAAAGGCAAATGCATTTTCTGCAAAAGGTTCCGGTGCAAGTGTATATGAAGTAACGGGTTCTAGTGAGGACCTTATTGTTGATGTTTCTGGTGCATGCACGGTCAAAATGTATGAATTCTTTGTAAAAGGTGCTTCAGTTGAAGCATCTGGTGCAAGTAGTGTAAAAGTGAATGTAGCTGATTTATTAAAAGTACATGCAAGTGGTGCGAGTAGTATCGATTACAAGGGAAATGCTTCTATTAAAGAAATGCATAGTTCAGGCGCTTCAAGCGTGAAGCATAAGAACTAATTAATTAATTAATTATTCTATAATTACACATTATTCCCAATAAACTTGTTTAAGAAGGAATATTGACCTACCTTTGCCCTCCAAACATCGCGAGGTAGAGCAGCGGTAGCTCGTCGGGCTCATAACGAGTAAGAATAGTAAAAAAAGTAGAAATTAAAATATTGAAAATGAACCACTTGGATAATCTCCAAGTGGTTTTTTTGTGTCTGTGCTAAATCTCTGTGTTAGATTTTTTACCAAATATATTGACCTTTAATGCGGCTAATTCAAGTGTATTTAGAACCTGTGGATCAATATAATGGTCTTTCAATATCTTGGTACCAGCATGTGATGTAATCTTACCTGTATTCTCTCCTAACTCATGGTGCATCCATGTTAAATATGTCTTTCGTAGGTCTTTTAATGTGAATGGTTTTAATACACCAGCACCAATTCTATAATGAGTAAAGGCATCGGTAATCTTCTCCATTATACTACTTAAAGCAAATTCTTCGTTTGGGTCAATTATCTTCTCATCGGTATGTTTTTTCTCTTCCAAACCTAATTCAATCAACATATCCTCCAAATCCTTACAAATGGGTGCTAGCCCTGAAAAACTCTTATCTGTTTTTTGGATCCTCTCAACTTTTAGGTTTCTAATCATAAAAAACTTGGTACCAACATTGGATACAAAGTAATCAGACCATCTCAAACTCACTACCTCTTCTCTACGACCTCCTACGAAGAGAAATAACTTAAATGCGTTCTTCATCCATGGGTAGTACATTTTTTCTTTTGTACCATTCTTATTCAGTTTGGTAGGAGTGTAACTATCAACAGCATTCAATATTGCATCAAATTCTTCTTTGTTTAAGGTATGAATGGTTCTTTTAGGTACCTGCAAACTAACACACTCCTTAAAATAGTTCTTCATTTCAATATCTTCCTTGTTTATTAGAAAATCAAAGAAGGTGGTTAGTGATTGAATGATGTTATTTACTGATTTGGGGTGGTATTTTTCCTTTATCTTCCCAAAAAAGTATGATACATCCGCACGATTGATTTGAGGGGGTTTAATCCACTTTATTTTCCTATTTTCTCTTACACTATCATGGAATTTAACAAGAAACCCAATGGTCTCCTTTATGTATTTGGGTGTTAGCTTTTTATTGTATTGCTGGTACTCTGTATCACCATTTAGGTACATGTGATATTTTACTATCGCATCACCAAGTGTGTAGTCATTTCCTTCATTATTGGTTGGTTTAAGGTTTGGTTGTTGTGCCAGACCCTTCTTGAAATTGATAGCCTCAACTACTGCATCATCATATTCAGTTGCCAATAGGATCTTACTTTTGTGTTTTCCTGTAATAGGGTCAATATAGTTTGCTCTGTAATTTTGGTAGTCAAAGTGCTTACACCCTGTATTATTCTGTCTGCACTTGCGACACCAGATTTTAATGCCATTCCTATTGTTCTTTGGCAACTTTAATTTTCTCATCTGTATAATCGTTTTAATAGTTCTTCTTGTTCTTTATTTTTTGGCTTTATTCTTGTGGTAGGAGTTGATATTGAATGTTCATTATCCATCTCAATTAGAAATAGATCACATAATGCCTTATTGCCATCACAAAGGATTTTTAGCTTTTCCTTCCATAAGTTGGGGTATCTTTCTTTGCAGTCAAGTATCAATGGTTTTAAGTATTCCATCTCTACCTCTAACTGGTAAACATAATATCGTTTATCGTTATGGATTTTCACCTTGTTATCGTTTAGCCATGATACTATTGTATCTCTGTCTTTTAGCTTGATAATTTTCCCCGCATCCATAATTGATATTCTTGAAAAAGGTTTCATCACTTTACTTTTTTTAATCTTTGTAAAAGTGAAAGTGCAGGTGGTACAAATACAACTAATTGTTAGCATTCTGCTGTTTTATACCACACTGCCAAATTCACAAATTCTAATGATACTGCCGCTATAATTTTAATAAACAAGATTCAAGTTGTACATTGACGATGGTTCATAGTTCTTGCCCGTATTTTTATGTCTAACAATTACATGTACCATTTCTGCTGGCAACATCTTATAACAATAGAATACACTTGTGAATGGTGGACTTTTAATGCCATCAAAACTTACATTTTTATCTGGCACAAGTAGTTGAATCTCATTTTCTCTAACAATCTTTTTCACTCCTGCATAATTCATACAGCTCATGTTCAATAACATGGCAAATGGTTTGCCAATCATAAGTAGTCGTTCAAGCACCTCCATCTTCAAGGAAAATGGTGGATTAGATATTACATAATCAAACTTGGGAGGTTGATAGTTAAAAAAATCAAATCCCTGCCAAATATGTGATTGAATAGTTAAATGACCGGCACCATCAAGCACTTTTACGAACTCACTTTGGTTTGTATCGAATGGACACCATATTACTGAATTGGATTTGATAAAAGGTAATACAACATCAACTAAAAGGGCAGGAGTGTAGTACTCGTCTTTTTTTGTAAGGTTATAGTACGCACTATTTGATTTATTACTCATTGGAATTGATTTTATGCTGCAACCCCGATCTCTATATCAGGGTTGTTTAATATTTTTTGTAATCGTTTTTCACAGAATTCAATAGATAAGGGATCAATGTCGTAGCCAATTGCATTTCGTCCATTGGATAGGGCAACATCTAAACCTTGTCCGCTACCACAGAAAATATCCAAAAAAGTATCCGATGGGTTTGAGTAGGTCTCAATAAAAATCTCGTATAATTTTTTAGGTGAAGGTGCGTCGTGCTTAAATGACGGGTCAATATCCTTATACTCATTATGATTGAAAACAGGTGTCGTAATCACATTGGTGATAGATGTGCCATCACCACCTATATAGTAGTTGGACTTTCCATTTTTACCATCTCTACTCCTTTTTAGTTCAATTTCACCACCACCTGCTTCTAATGGCTTCAAGGTTGGGTGAAATGTTGGTTTCCCTCCAATTTTTTTACAGACGATAATTTTTTCATCCGCTGGTTGGAAAAACTCCTTCAATTTTACTGGAGTTGGATTTTCTTTAATCCATGGGCAAACCCCAATAATATCAAAACCAATCTCTCTTAATGCCAATTCGTATCGGCTAACAACACTATTGTATGAACCCTTGTAAGATTCACCGATGATAATGAATACCACTGCGTCCATGTGCAATTTCGGCAACAATGCTTTGAGGAACTCCATACCATTTTTAATATACTCTTCGGTTGTTTTTTCCTGTCCGTGTTTTAATTCATCTTGGTGTCTGTACGATCTCATTGAACCTTCATAAGGTGGTGAGAAACCAGTAATTTTGATACTGCCATCTTCAAGATCACTTAAATCTAATGATGACTTGTTGAATAACTTGTACCAACCTTTTGTACTCTTACCTTCGTAATCTCTTTTTTCGCGTTCCTCTTTATCCTTGATTTTCTTATCTCTTTTCATCAAGTGCTTGTGTGCCTTATCAACAGACAATTCGCCACGATCAATGAACTCCAATAATTCCAATTTAGCCACCTTTTCATCTTCCTTTTCAAGCCAGTAAATTTTCATCAACTTTCTTAATGTGGATGGCCCAAAATCCAATCCTGTATAATGACATGCAATTTCGTATCGGTCTTTACCAGCCAAACCGAATTCTTCCTCATCATTAAATTTGCCAAAACCCATCAACTCGTGTTTTTTACCTTGACTTTTACCAATCAATCCCAACATGTGCTCCAAGTAATAACAGGTTTCTTTTATGTGTGTCTTGCTTTTTTGGTTTAGTCGTAATCGTTGGTCTATTACTTGATTATCGGGAATATCAAGTACGATACAATCAAGAAACTCCATTGGTATTTCTTGTGCAGCCACTAAACGAACAACACCTTCCACTACGTAGAATTTATCCTTTCGTTTAACAACATAGATTGGATTTTCTTGACCTGTTAATTTCATCGTGTATTTGATGAATTCAACTTTTTTCTTTTGCCAAATCTCTTTGACTGCTGGGTGAATTTCTAATTCACTTACTTTGATTGGGTCTACTTTTTTGCTCATTTGATTTATTTTAAGCGTTATTAAATACAAGTTTTTATATTGGATATACCGACGAGGCAAAAAAAAATCCCCCTACCTTTTTCAAGGCACTTCCAAAAACCATTATAATTTTTGGATATACGAAGCTGGGGTAAAAAAATGCCCCATAGGACATTCTTTTTATTCATGTAGCATATCTATTTCAGTTCTCCATTGTTATATCGTTCTAAAAGGGTTTCCTTCATTTTCTGTTTTGCAAGTATCCTCACATGAATTTTTTTATGGTCTGGATATTCACTCTCTTTGCCAATGTAAATTCTAATTTCCTTTCTCCTTCCGTTCATCATAGGCCAAAATGTTTTTGCCGTTAAAGAATTGGTTGGTGCTTCTGCATTTCTTGAATCTTTGATTGTTGCTAAATAAACAGATGGATTTTCAAGAGTATATAATTGCTGGTACTTTACCATTTTCTGCTCCAATTCTAACATGACTGCTTTATTTTTTTCCATGGTGGTTATTATGTCGTCCCTGACCATTTTCATTTCAGCGGTTTCGGGATCTTCTGCCCAAGGAATATCATTCTTTTTCTTAAACCTCCTTAAACCATTTTCATCAAATTCATCATCACCTACAAAGCCCATCTTAAATAGGTCTAACCAATCTTCGTAGCAAAGTATTTGCGGAAATTTAATTCTCATGGTTGTGTTGTTTAGATTGCAAAGATAAGGGTGGCTAATTAAAAAAACAAAATTATTTTTTGGATATACGACATCCTGTATTTTTAAAGGAAGTTTGGGGTTAGGTAGTGGGGCAGGAGGGACTATTTTAACTGCCGTATCCGTTCTTTTTTGCCCCTGCCCCCCTGAATACCCCCTAATAAGGTCAAATCCGTTTCTAAAATTTCCAGTAAAATCTGCTCCAATTTGAAAAACCCTGAAAACTGAATTAAAAATTTTGGCATTTTTTTTCAGTAGGGGGCTTGACTTTCTAAAACCTAATATTTATATTATACAAGTGTGATAATATATGTGGAGTATATTATCGTTAAGCACATAAGATATTTTTAGAAGCCCCAAACAAAGCACCTCCACTGCTGACCTTTGGGGTCTTTTATTTTAATGATACCTATATATGAAAAAGGAATCAAGAGCACCACTCCAAACAGGAAGATTGATTTTCAGGAACTTTACCAATTAATCCTAAACGGATCCCACAGGGGTCAAATAGAAACTATCCGTCATCTAAAACAAGCAGGTGATGGCTATTACAAAACCTTCAAGGAGCAACTACCTTATATTACTCCGCAGGTAGATGTAAAGAAGAGAAATTTAAGTGATGACCATTTTACGGAAAACTTTATCTGCTTTACAGGTTTCTTATATTTTGATTTAGATAATGTAAAAAATGTTTTACAAGAAAAGCAAAGGATAATAGACCAATATGGTAATCATGTTGCATTAGTTTGTTTATCTCCGTCAGGTGCTGGTCTAACCATATTAGTTAGAGTAAGCAACGAGATAACAAAAGGCACCTTCCCTTTTATATGGAACAAAGTAAGAACTACCTTATTGAAACATGAAAAAGTAGATCCCAAAGCTACTGGCATCGGTAGGGCAATGTTTATTTCATATGATCCTGATGTGTTCGTAAATAACGATAGTGTGGTTGATGTAGATATAAATGATGTAGAAATTGGAATTCAACCAAGTTCATATTCTTCTTCTCTTTATAATTCATTGGATTCCGATTTATCTAAAAGTAATAATAATGAAAAGTACAAGTGGTATCATGTCTATAATTTAGACGAGATACTGGCTAAAATAAGAACTAAAACTATTGTACCTGTTTCTAATCCTGTTGTTGAATTTAAGGAGGTAGAGGTGTTAGATGAAATAAGGATTATGTTTAAGATACGAGATGATTACAAGCACGCTTTCTTTTATAGAATAATACACCAGCTTTACTACTTGAATAAGGAGGTGGATTTGGATTATATATACTCTTACTTATTCTTCATCAACAATAATAAAACAACTGAAAGGATGAGAACGAAGGAGTTGGTTAGGTTCTTTAATAGCGTTATTGATAATATCAATAGGACAGGAGAGTATCATATTGAAACAAGGATTAAACGGGTTCATTTTAATCCCGATAATAAAGAACTTTCGGGTGATGAAAAGAAAACGATAGCAAGTGTAATCAATGGTGCATTTACAAGATGGGAGACGCGTAAGAAAATTGATAGTGCAATTGATTTATTGAATGTACAGAACATAAAACCAACCAACAGAGCAGTAGCGAAATTGATTGGGATGAGTGTAGATACAATCGGTGATAGAAAAAAGGATCCACCAATAGACATGGACTATGAGGTGTCATTGTTTAACTAATTCCAAGTACTTAAATTGTTCTTTGAGGAACCTTTTTGTCGTAAAGACATGGTTATTATATAATTGGTTGGTTTCCTATTTTTTTCAGGTGGGAGTATTCCAATACAGAATTTACTTTGAGTTGTTCCTACCTGTGGGATGTATTAGATATACTCCCTTTTGTGAAATGACCACTGCATTATCAAAATAAGAAGAAATAAGGGGTCTTATTAGCTTTTTTATAGGTATTTATAGTAAAGAAATATACTATGAAATTAACGACACTTGTAAGTGAAACACCGAGAAAAAGGATAAAATTATTGATTAGTGAGCAGCAACTAAAAACCTTAGCCTCTAATATAATCCGCGAACAGGAAGAAGGTGCCATAAAGAAGACATACTTGATAAAACAAAACACTAATGGCAAGAAGAAATAAGAACCAAATTGAAATAAAGTACCCTGAAATAGCAGTATTTGCTTTGAGTAAGGGTTCTCAAATGAATGCAGAAATAATAAACAGCCAAAGTTATCGTCATGTATTAAGGATAATTGAAAATACGATGAGGTTAAATAATGTAGTGAGTGATAAGATTGGGATTTCAGGATATAAGGAAGATGTTGTAGCCTATATTGTAATGATGATAAATTTATGTATGTATAAGGATATGGAAATTGACCTATTGGAAGATACAAATGAATACGACCCTGACTATTTGCCAAAGAACATTGGGAACAGATCAAAATTTAGATATTGATTGGCAATTACAACCAAATCAATTACTTGTAATTGCCAATCAACTTGTGT
>JACCDN010774902.1_pt1 | contig 22748 bp, 25 predicted proteins | sample 7441691 | NCBI WGS metagenome assembly JACCDN01 (sample SAMN15323439, study PRJNA562643) | freshwater metagenome | isolation source: river surface water | place: USA:Blue River Watershed | collected 2017-08-16 | reverse complement strand
GCAGTCGGCTCATAACCGATTGGTCGTTGGTTCAATTCCAACCAGCCCCACCACTAAGATGATGTGCAACAAATAAAAAGAACCGATATGACAAAAATCGGTTCTTTTTTATTGCTTTTGTATAGATTATTCGCTTAAAGCCTGCAACTGAGCTACAAAATCTTCTTTAATACCACCTAAAGCGGCATCAATATCATTAAATGCACCCTGCTCATTGAACGTCGCCTGCGTAAAAGGTATGGCAATTTGAGGACCTACTAATTCAATCTTCACCCAATTGAGTATGTCGGTAAGATGCTTGGTTGCACTTCCACCGCCGTCAATGTAACCATAACTTACAATACTTGCTTTTTTGCCGTTCCACTCAGCGTACAGGTAGTCAATCGCATCTTTGAGTGAACCTGGGATGCTACGGTTATACTCGCTGGTTAAGAAAATAAGTCCATCTGCATCGGTAATTTTCGCTGCCCATGCTTTCGCCTCGGGAGTATCGACTGGCATATACATCGGTGATACGCCAGCATCAAACTTAGGCAAATTAATTTCTTTGAGATCGAGAAGCTCTATGTCATAGCCTGCATCCTTTGCCTGCATTGCGAGCCAATCAGCAACTGTTTTTCCTTGACGATTCTGTCGGGCAGAGCCCACGATGAGTTTAAGTTTTTTGCTCATTTTTTCTCCTATTCATTAATGTTTTACATAAATTCAAACAGATGACAAGTTCTTGAAAGCGAACTCTCCCCTTGTTACTACATTTTGTATAGTTACAAGATTATTACTAGTATACTGGCACATACTATACTTTGTAAAGTCTTAATATGGTACAATGGTAGGGAAGTAACCTAATTGGACCACCACACATGTCGTTTACTACCCCAAAACCTGCTTGCGATACTGTTGAGACAAAACCTGGCTGTATTCAGGCTGCGCTTTGCGTTCTCGGTGATAAATGGACCCCCTTGCTCGTCGGTCAGCTTGTGACCGAACCACGCACCTTTGGTGATCTCGAAACGATGCTTTCAGGCATCAGCCCCCGCACACTGAGTGCACGGCTTGAGAAGCTCCAAGAAGACGGCATCATAGAAAAGCGCCAGTACAACGCGCACCCACCCCGCTATACGTATCACCTCACTGAAAAAGGCCAAGGTCTCAGTAATATCCTTGTTTCAATGGCTGAATGGGGTGAGAAGTACGGAAGCTAGAGTTCACGGGCAGCTTGAAACAAAATACTTTGATCAAGAACTTTTACTAATTCTGACTCTACTGTAACTATGCGATCTCTTACAGTCACCCTACCCATTGTGAGGTGCATTTGCTCCAGTACATCGTGATTTCTTGAAAGTTCCGCAGCATCTGCAAGGCAAGCTATGAAACTTGGGTCTGTGACCCTTCTTTCATGAATTAAAATTTCATGATGGCTCGGACCCCTAGCATCACGACCAAGTTGCGATCTGCCTCCAGTGATTATTGCAGGCCACCCACTATTTAGATAGTGTGCAGTAAAATTGTCGTTTGAATAATCGGATTCTCTAGATATCACAGGGATAATTGGGATTCTTTCAGCACCAGTTTTTATAAAGTGACCTTCAACCAACATACTTCCTAGTCCAGGCGAAAAACGTGAATATGGGCATACAAAAAGTAGCCCGCTAGCTGAGCCTTCGGCAATACCCCAGTTCTCTTCAATTTCTAAACTGAAGCTAGACATTTGAGAGCAGTTCCAAAGCATCTACTGCTTTATTTGTGTGCATAATTTTGTCGCGAAGCTCGGATGCACCTTCAAAACCATTGATATATATCTTAGCGAATTTCTTTAGTGGATTATAAGGGCGCTCGCCATTCGGGTACTGTTTATCGTGCAAGGTCATGTGGTGAATTAATAGATTGATGCGCTCTTGCTTCGTCATCTGCTCCCAGGGACTTGATTCAGAAAATGCATACGGATCGTGAAATATGCCTCGACCAATCATAATGCCATCAACACCGTGCTTTTCAGCGAGCTCGAGCCCGTGCGCTTTATTTTCCACGTCACCATTTAAGACGATTTTCGTTTCTGGCGAAATCTCGTCGCGAAGCTTTATTATTGGCTCAATTGCTTCCCACTGCGCCGGCACTTTGCTCATTTGTCTAGTTGTACGTACATGCACAGTTAGCATGCTCGGCTTTTGCTCTAACAGGAGTTGGTGCCATGAATAGTCAATCTTATCGAATCCAAGTCGTGTCTTAATACTCAAAGGCAAGCGACCATCAAGCCCGGCTTTTGTCGCCAGAATAATCGCGACTGCTTTATCACGCAGGTGTGGTTGTTGTAGTGCTGAACAACACTCATTCTTGAGTACTGATTTATCTGGGCAACCGAAGTTCAAATCGACTCCAACGTAACCAGGTATGACCCCGCTTGCAATTTCATCTGCAATTACTTTAAAGTTTTCTGGCTTTTTACCCCATATCTGTGCGATGACCGGAGCCGTATCGAGATCAACAGCTAGACGATGCATTAACTTCGGTCGACCGACACTCGTGAGCCCATCGATATTCACGAATTCCGTCATGGTAAACTCTGGCGCAGCACAATCAGCCACAATACGGCGAAAAACCGTATCAGTCACATCATCCATCGGCGCGAGTATGAAAAACGCCAAAGCTACAATTCTCGCTTTATCGATTTATGTAGAGAGAATAGTTCGGGAAAATCCACGCCTAGATTAAGCACTTCTCTGGAGATTTCGATATCGGGAAACGCGTCCATGACTGCGTGATGTCTTGGTGCCCAATGAGCGATTCGTCTTTCTTGTTCTAAAACTGTTGCTTGAAGTGCGGTAACGCCATCGTAGGACTGCAGTGCATCCGAGTGCTCATCTGAATATATGCCAAATTCCAAAAGCGCACGTCCTGTTTCTGGGGCCACACGTTCAATCTGTGCTCTCAAATACTCACCGTGATCATTGCCAATATGGTCAATTTGCACAGGATGCATGAGGCAATATCCGTAATCGGCAATTGCGTCAGCAGCATAAGCAGCAATATCGTCAGGTAATCGTTCCTCCCTTTCCTCTTCTGCGATGTCGGCAATTGCTCCCAATGCATGGCTTACAACGTCGTATCGCATTGTGGCGGTAGCCCAAAATACTGCAGTTGCAATTTCTGTACTCTCAGCAATGTGTAGAATTTGTCGTTTTCGTTTTTCTTCCAGGGTATCGCCAGGCTCAATATTTTCTATAAGTACTTTTCTTCGTTGCGCTGCACGAGTAACGTAGCTCGTGGCACCATTCATCGAGGGATAAAATTGATAATATCCGGTGATATCATCCAAAATAGGCTTCTTATATACGTCAGATTGGAAGCTAGCTAAATCTGCGACAAGATCTGTATCAAGATCAGGTTTAGTTTCAGGAGTGGGTCCCCAGTCTCTGTATTTGGCGAAAGGAAAATGTCTCGTTCTCATCTATTATTATGATGAACGATTGCGACTCGCTTTTGCAAGTTCACGCTCTGTCCGTTTTAATGTTTTTCGTAAATCTTTTCTGGGTCGCGCGCCTTTAGCATCTGCATACGTCTGCAAAAAACGATCAAAATCTTTTGCAACTCCAGCTTTTATAACATCGTGCTTACTTACGTCAGTCTCTGCCGCAATCATTTGAGGCAATCCTGTTGCACGTGCGAATGCCTGCTTGGCGCTTAATATATGCCGAGCTCTTTTATCATGTGCATTACCACTGATACGATCCACATCATCATACCGCTTTTCTATTGATGCTCTCATCTCAGGAGATACTGCGTGCGAAGTTGCAATTTCGAATCCAGTAAGTTTACTTGCATTAGCAAGCTCAGTTACTACAGTACCAAGTGCAATCGTTCTCTCATCAATTTTTACTGATATTCCGTCTTCAGGAACGGGCTCTTTGTATACGTCAGCAACTATATGCTGTCCAGTTTGTGGCAAAAATGTGAGGAGTTCACCTTGAAGCTGATTATGAGAAGGGATCTTAGATACCATAATGCAATTATTATATCACACTTACGCTTTATTTGCAATTATTATAGCTGAGGTATGACTCCTCGCGAGCGCAAGTCTTCAAGAAGTACAGCACCTCGAGCCAGTGCTTCGTCTCTCGCTTGTGCCTGAGTGGTATCTATATCTGCAGGAGATATTAAAACGCCGCGCTCAGCCATTCGAGCAAGTCTCACGCGGATTGCTTCTTCGCTAACTCTTGCAAACAACGGAATACGTGGACCCGTTTCTTCCCAACCCGTATATACCTCGAATTCTCCTTGCATGATTTTCTACTCCCACCTGAACACTTTAAAAGCGACAAAATAGATAATGACCGCCCACGCGACAAGAAGCCCTACTTGCGTACCCAAATCGAGTATAGTTTTGCCTTCAGTTACAATCAGCCGTATACCGTCAATAACCGGAGTGAGTGGTAAGAAATCCGATACGCGTTGCAACCATTCTGGCATAGCATAGCGAGGGAAAAACGTCCCTGATAGAAACATCATTGGAAACGTGACGAGATTCGCGAGTGGTGCAGCCTGGTTTTCGTTCTTCGCCCAACCACCGACGGCCAAACCGATTCCAAAGAGTACCGTGACGCCAAGAATTACCATCAGCCCGAGGCTGATAAAATCACCCTGCATATGTAAATCAAACACAACCAGCGACACTATAAACATACTTGCGACCGATAAAATGCCTACTGCAGCGTTCGAGATGACATTACCAATGAAATACTGCCACACTTTCAGCGTGGTGGTGCTATATCGCCTGAGAACTCCCTTACTTTTAAGCTTCGGAAAGACATTCGTCGGCCCAAAGATACCAAGCGACATAACGCTAAAGCCAAGCAAACCAGCAAATACGTAGTCGAAACGACGTTGGCTCGACGAAGCTGTCGACTCTGTTTTGACCGTGAATGGCTCAGATGTATCTACGTATTGCTTGTTGACCTCTTTGAAAAAGCCCTGCAGAATGGCTGCAAGCGTTTGAGCTCCCTGCTCATTATTCTGGTTATAAAATACTTGCAATTGCCCACTCGGTGTTTTGTCGCCAGAAACTTCACTCCCAAAGTCTTTTGGCAGGATAATTAATGCATCAAGCTCACTACGGGTCATTTTTTCTTTTGCTTCTTCTTGTGTCGTCACTTTCTCATTAACCTTTATGACTTTGCTTTCTTTGAGCTGTTTTTCTATTTGCACTGCAGTCTCGTTTTGAGACTCATTAAAGAGTGCTACATTGAACGAAACGTCAGAGTTACGTCCAAAAATACCGCCAAAAACAAACAAAAAAATCAGCGGAAATAAGAAAACAAAGAAAATTGCCACTTTATCGCGGAACAAGCGTTTAAAGTCAATTTTGGCGAAAGTTATCACCGGTAATAATTGCTTTTGTAGATTACTCATATTATTCGCGCAAGTCCTTTCCTGTCATTTCAATAAATACATCTTCCAAGTTTGCCTGTTCAACATGCTGTTTTTTCTTGAACCCTTTCTTAATAAGGCTCTGTATCAGTTGCTTTGGGGTATCAAGCGCAATAATTTTGCCGTTGTCCATAATCGCGACACGGTCGCAAAGTAGTTCAGCTTCCTCCATATAATGAGTCGTCAGCACCACCGTCACGCCCCTGTCTCGTACTTCTTTTACTAATTCCCACAAGTTACGACGTGCCTGCGGATCAAGACCAGTCGTCGGCTCATCGAGGAAAAAAACTTTTGGTCCGTGTACTAATGCTGCGGCAATTGAGAATCGTTGTCTTTGGCCACCAGAAAGTTGTTCAACATATGCATTTGCTTTATCTGTCAGTTGGACATCGGCAAGAAATTTGAGTGCATCTACCTTTTCACCGTAAGTACTCGCAAAAAAATCTATGAGTTCAGTTAGTTTCGTTTTCTCTTCAAAAGATGGGGTCTGTGGTTGCACCCCAATGAGAGAACGAATCCGTTCGGGTTCCTTTGCAACATTTACCCCGTCTAAGATTGCCTCGCCCCCATCAATTGGCCTCAATGCTTCCAACATCTCGAGTGTCGTAGTTTTGCCAGCACCATTTGGTCCCAAAATACCAAATATTTCACCTTTTTTAACTTCAAAAGAGATGCCGTTGACCGCCGTTTTATCGCCGTATCGTTTCGTTACATTTTTTACAGATATTATGCTACTCATCATTTAATAATACCTTGTAGGCACGGTTCGTAAAATAAAAAAACTCCTAGAATTATTACTAGGAGTTTTTCAATTATTCTTTTTAGAATTATTTCTTGCGGCTGACGGTCAAGAAACCATTGCGTGGGTTTTCATTGACTTGCATACCAGCAGGAAGATCTTGAACAGCTTCTTTGCGCTCATCCTTACTGAAATAATAAATGGTTTGAGTCTTTCCGCCACGGAGTACAACGTCCTTTGAATTAAGGTAGTACGTTACACCCTTTGAGTTTTGATGCTTATAAGCCATGCTTACACCTTTCCCCTCTTTAAACATTAGTTGGTAAATTCACCATACTCCCTCTAGTAAACCCTTGTCAACTATTCTCGTCACTTTTTGCATATTTCTTCCACAACGAATTGATTAAAACATTATTGCCTTTACTTTGCTTATGCTTTAAACTTAATTCATAACTAAAAAGTTAATTGTGAAAGGTTAGGTGGGAAGATGGATTTTGCCAATCGAGGCAACCGCCCTGTGCAACAACAACCTGCTCCTATGATGGGAAGTAGTGATAATTCGACGCCTTCGTTTTCTGCTCCAGAAAAAAAAGGCGACAAGAAGAAAATAGATCTTACTAAAGCTGGATCAATAGTCGTGTTAATTGGAGTTGCACTTGTAGCGCTCCTCATGATTGTTGCACTTGCATTTGGCGGTGGCGACACTGATACAAAAAACAAGGAAGGCGAACAAATTAACGCCGATAAATACCAAGCAGTATTCTTAGACAGCCAAGACGGTCAAGTATACTTTGGTAAACTCAATATTTACAACAGTGATATGTATCTCTTGACAGATATTTACTACGTACGAGTTGAGAATCCAGTTCAACCTGAAGGTCAAAACCAACAACAGCAAGCTAACATTAGCCTTGCGAAACTTGGTAATGAACTCCATGGGCCAGAAGATTCAATGTTCATTCGACGTGATAAAGTATTGTTCTGGGAAAATCTTAAGGACGATGGACAAGTTGTAAAAGCTATTACTGAATACAAGAAGAATGGCGGAAACACAAATACATCAACCGACACTACTAACTCAACGAATAGTAGTAATGCTACAAGTACCGAACAGACGAACACTAGCACAAGTACGCCTACGGATACCACTACGACTCAGCAACCATAAGTAAGACTGAGCCAAAAAAGCCCCTCAAGTATCGAGGGGCTTTTTTAATTACCCATTTTAGTTGCCTAGATGTATAAAATAGCGTGTACGCACATACATGCTAAGCTGTACGACCATAGCGAGTATACTCACCGCAAAAACAATTAAACTAAAGCCAGCAAGATCAGGCGACCAGCGTGGAGATACAAAATCGAACTTATACAGCGAATCTTGAATAACTCCGGCTTTGGTTCCATGCTCATCTATATAACCGTTAATACAATCCAATCTATTACGTCCAGAAAATCCTTGATTTCCATTCTGTTCACACCATAATTGTGCCTCGGTGTATAGATTATCATTTGATGTTTTTACACGTGTTTCCTCCGCTTGCTTAAGCCGCTCGTAGGTACCTTTTAGTTGAATGGGGGGGTAAATACTATTCTCACCACCTATTTCTGTATTCATATGTGCGTAGATAAAGGACCTTAGATCATTTAACGCACCGTCAACATCGCCTCCAGCTTCATCGGTTGCTAGTAGTGCGTTGTACCTTTTCACAGCTCCTGCACCATTTTGCTTCATCCCATATACAAACAAGGCACCGCTTACGATGCTTAAACCGCCGAATAATGCGATTCGTAATTGCTCGCTTCTTTCTTGATTCTTTTCACCGCTCATATAGTAGTATTATATCGCTTAAGGCTTTTTTAGTGCAGTAAATCGTTGCAAGCCAATACCGAGGCTTAAGAATGCGACCAATATAAAATTCCACCTTAGGACAAATTCACTGTCAAGATACAAGGTGCTCACGTATAAACAGATGAAATAACCTGCTTTTGTGATAGAACCCACTATTTCTACCAATGAGAGGTACACAATACGGTAGCCTTCCTCACTGTCGGCTGCATCGTAATACCCCTTCATTAAGGGCATTTGATAACTGAGTGTTGCGGGTTCATTTAACGTACTCACTATTGTTGAGGAAGCTCCGCTTAATGCAAATGGTCTCATGAGATGAACCAGCGCATTCAAAACCACTCCATAGTTAAGTAGTTGCCGGCCTTTTGATTTATCAATGAAACTACCAAACATATGGGCGCTATACAAAGAAACAGCTGTTGCAAGCGCAACGATACTCCCAACCTTAGCATATGAGTCAGTCTTAAAAACAATTACAGCAATACATAACGGCCAAACAAATTTGCTAGCTGCATTATCAATATGTAATGCCCCCATACTCAAATAATCAAAGGTGTGCCTACGCCAAGGGAATCCTATAAAACTTATCTTCTGGTGGAGACGTACCGGCTCGTTTGTCAGAAATAATGGCACAAGCGAACCAATAAGTACAAGGATAGCAAGGAGTATTGAAAGCTCAGGAGCAACAATGCTGGCAAGCAACCCACCTACAAGAGGACCCAGCGTACCGCCAACTCGTTCAAATATATAAAGCCACCCAAGCTCCTTTCCACCATGGTTACTATCCTTAATCTTTGAGAAATCTGTATGATACGCAGTAAAGAATAGCCCATTAGCTACGGTGAATGCGAATGCAAGTAACACCAAGGGCCACTGCAATTGTTTAAACGAAAGTAACATACCGAGAAAGAGGATAAACAGTAAAGTACTCAGCGCAATACTATGTTTTGGGCCAATCCTACCAACGGTATAGGCAACCATAATAGCTGTGGGTATCCGTAGCAAAAATACCCACATAAAAAACCAAAAAATACTCGATAAATCCACACCATTATGGAATAGGTAAATTGGCACAAAGATTCCGATAATTCCAAAGCCAAGGCTTCGTAAGCTCATGGACGTATAGATTTCTGCAAGTTCATCAAATTGTATATCACGCCATGGATGACGTTTGCGTATGAACATATGAATGATTTTTTTTAGCATATCTTTTTTTGCATTATTCTTGACTCAGTATACGTGAGACTCGCTCATGCTGTAAACTGAGGTATATGCACATATTTTTTTCTGGTATAGGTGGCGCAGGCATTGGTCCCCTTGCATTAGTAGCCCAACAAGCTGGTTTCACCATTTCTGGATCTGATAAGCAGTCGAGTTCGTACGTACACAATCTGGAAAAACGAGGCATACGCGTCATAATCGGACAAGACGGAGATACGCTTAAACAGGTACATGAGAAAATGCCGATTGATTGGTTTGTGTATTCTTCCGCACTTCCAAAAGAAAATCCCAATCATCCAGAGCTCATATCTGCTCAGCAACTGGGATTAAAAATGTCCAAGCGTGATGAGTTTTTAAACTATTTGTTGAAAGCAAAAAATCTGAAAATGTTTGCTATTGCTGGAACACACGGCAAAACCACCACTACCTCAATGGCGATTTGGCTTATGAAAGAACTCGGTATTCCTATTAGCTATTCCGTCGGTGCCAAACTTAGTTATGGTGATATGGGTGAATTTGACGAGAAGAGTGAGTATTTTATTTACGAAGCCGATGAATATGACCGTAATTTCCTCAGCTTTAACCCTAAAATAGCTATTATTTCTGGTGTAGCTTATGACCACCCCGACACATACCCGACGGAGCAGGAGTATCGCGAAGCATTCACGACATTTTTATGTGGAGTACTCGAAAAAAATGGCAAGGTGTACATATTTGCTGAAGATCTTGAAAAGATATATTCACCAGACTCAACCGAACCAATAGACGAAAAATTAACCGCAACTTCTCAGCTGTTAGGGAGCGTAAATCGTAAAGACGCATTACTTGTCGCTTATGCAGTAGCTTCAATAACCGGTCAAGATGTAGTAGAACTTTATAAAAAGATGGATACTTTTCCAGGAGTGAGCCGGCGTTTCGAAAAGATTACCGAGAATATATATAGCGATTATGCACATACACCGGAAAAAATTGAAGGAGCCTTACAGTTAGCACATGAAGTCGCTAAAGATAGAGTTGTGGTCGTGTACGAGGGACTACACAACACAAGACAACATTTCATAAAAGATAAACTACCCACGCTTTTTGCCGGAGTTCAGGAACTCTACATTGTTCCCAGTTATTTAGCAAGAGAAGATACTTCACTTGAGTTACTTACACCAGAAAAATTACGGTTACTTATTACTGAGCCTCTAGATGTACACGCAACGACACTCGGGAGTCCACTCAAAGAACAGATTGAAAAACACCGAACCAACGGCCAGCTCGTACTTTGCTTTTCAGCAGGTGGCGCAGGTAGTCTTGATGAATGGCTACGATTAAATTTTCAAGCATCCCAGCCAAATTCGCTGTAGCGTTCGCCCCTACTTATTGATTCAAGCGCATTCAACTGTGCTGGAACAATTTGTTCACCTTCCACTTCACAATCTATCCAGCCAAAAGCGGAGGCTTTTTCAGGCTCTGCAACATACGGATCTCCCTGCCAGTCACTTGCTTCAAAATACACATCTACCCAGTCCATAAATCCCTTACCTTCGATTCCGTGGCGGTGAACGATTTGAGCGAGCGAAAGAGAAGATGCAGAAACGATTACACCTGCCTCCTCTGCCACTTCCCTTATTGATGCCTGTAAGTACGTTTCTCCATATTCGACCTTGCCTGCAGGAAGACCATAATAACCATCCATCCAACCGGTATTTTTACGCCGAAGCATCGCTATCTTACCTTCTTTGTTGCGAAGGATTACAAAGCAAGCGATATAAGGTCGAGCCGAATCATAAATGTCATTAAATTTCATCGGTTATCTCCTGAGCCACGTAGCACGTCTCGTTCTTTGCGGTCTTGAAGCTTTGCAAGATTATTCGATGCGACGGCATCAAGTTCTAAGCCTAAATAACTTGATACAACGCTGACATACCACAGTACATCCCCGATTTCTTTTTCCATCATCTGTAGCTTCTCATCCGTCATAATTCCATTATCATCGCGGTATATTTTCTTAAACTTATCTGCGACCTCACCAGCTTCTCCCACAAGTCCTAGAAGCTTTGCCATAAACGCCATGCTGGTAATCGGCTGTGGCGTTCCTCCGAACACATCTGTTGATATAGCGCGCTTCTGATATTCGTCAAATGTCATAAAAGTTTTTTTACTCCTTGATATGTAGTATATATGGTTCATTGCTATACTAGCTACATGATACTGCTTACGTTAGTCGCTGATACACTATCGCGCCAAGATGCCGATGAATGGTTCACGCGCAATTATCAGGCCTTATTGCACATATGTATCATTCTTCTATTTTGCTGGATATTGAGTAGACTAGCTCACGGGCTTTTGTCACGGTTATTAAAACGCATTATACGACGAGATTTATACCCAACGAAAAATGACCGGGAAAAGCGTGTTAAGACACTGTCTGGGTTGGGATCAGCGCTTATCAGATTCGTAATATGGGTGACCGGTGGAATATCCATTATCAATATTCTCGGCGTCAACACAGCACCATTTCTGGCAAGCGCAGGCGTCCTAGGAGTCGCATTAGGTTTTGGCGCTCAAAAACTAATTAACGATCTCGTATCTGGAATCTTTATTATTCTTGAAAATCAATACCGTGTTGGTGATTTTGTCGAGCTAGAAGGTGTATCTGGAACTGTTGAAGACGTGACGATACGAACTACTGTTTTGCGTGATTTGAATGGCGCTGTCCATCATGTCCCGAATGGCGCAATCGTTGTAAGTACTAATCGTTCAATGGGATTTGGGCAAATAAACTTAGATATCGCCGTAGACCCAAAAACTAATCTCAAAAAACTTGAGTCTGTGATAGATCTCGTAGGTAAAGCGGTCGCCGAAGACCCAGAACTTGCAGATGAAATAATTGAAGCGCCTCAGTTTAGCCGCGTTTCAGATTTCACTGGAAGTGCGATAACTGTCAAAGTTCTCGGTAAAACAACGGGCGGTAAACAACTAGAGATAAAAAGTATCTTTTACCGGAAATTAAAGAACGCGTTCGACAAAGAGGGTATCGACCTAGCGATTACTCCATCTTTACTGTCAAGCCAACAAAAGAAAAAGTGATTGGTCAGTTTTTTTTAAAGACCAAGCGTCGCGTCGCTTAAATCTGATTCTGCAAAGTCAGCTGACTCATCAAGTGCATTAATAGCTGCTTCTACTTCGCTATTTGCTTGGTCAACATCTGATGCAGTCGCTGGCGTCACAGGTTCTTGAGTCTCACCAGTTTGTTCTGTCGAATTTGTTGTTTCTTTTTTAGTGTTACTCTGCGCTCCAAGATAAACATAGACAGCCGTACCTGCAAGTACTACCGCAACAATAATGGTAACGATGGCAGCAAGTTTTCGATTATTACGATGTGGTGGTTTATTCATTTGAGATGCCGACACGCCAATTGTAGCCGTCTGTGCCTCTTCTCCAGTGGTGCTCGGCATTGAAAATTGTGCCGGGGTTACATCAACTGATGATACAGATTGCGCCGGATCTTCCCCAGATACTGGCTCAGCATTTGTTTGAACCTCTTCGCTACCAGCATCTGGATCGCTCGAAGCCTCTTCCTCAACCTCTGGTGCGGGCTCAACATCTTGAACTTCAGCCATAGATGGTTCTTCTTCTGGCGTTATTTCGGATTTTTCCTCTTCAGTGGAGGATACTTCAGGTTCGCTTGCCTCAGCTTCTGGATTCGTCGATTCAACCTCATCTGGTTCACTTGAATTATCATCTGGCGCAGTATCTTCTATGGATATTTTCTTAGTTGGCGCAGGAGGCGGTGTTATATCATTTACAATCGGTATGGAAACCGGCTTAGATGAATCTTTTTCTTGAGAGTCGTTAGTACTTTGCTGTTCGTCCATTATTCATTCGCTCCTGTAGTGTCAGTCTGTTCTGTAGAACTCTTAAGTTGATCTCGTATTTCTTGGAGAGCTGTCTTGAGTTCCCCAGTGGCAAAAGCGCGGAACGCTTGAGCTTGTTCGCGTAATGTTTTCTGCATTTCACGCGCAGAAAGTACCGCTGACTTGAAGGTAGCTGGATCTGCTTCGCAATCCATCACTTCTAAATCTGCGAGCACTGTATCGTAACTATTCATACTTTCCTCGAGCGTCGCGAGGTCACCACGTATATCTTCTCTGATAGTCTCTATTTTGGTCGTATCTGCACCCGCAGCTTTTAATTTTTCAATTAATACATCGAGCTTTTCGCCGATTTCTTTATAGGCTTTTTTTCGGTTAGCCACTACTGTGGTAATTCGTGTTCGAAGCGATGTTATTTTGCCTTTGATTGTGCTACAACCGTTTTTTATTTTTCTTTCTTTAAACGCCGTTAGCTTCTCTGCGATTTTTTCCTTGTATACTTTTAGCCTTTCATCGCGTCCCGCAGACTTGTCGACGGGTGTCGTTTCTTGTGAATCTTCAGCTTGTGTTGCAGTTGTTTCGGTTGACTCAGGCACTGCAGTCGTTTGCATTGACTCATCGTTTGTTGTTGTTTGGTCAGTTGTGTCAACTGCCGCGACAGGCAATACCATGATGTTCGCAATAAATAAACTCAATGCGAGTATCAGGGTTTTTATTCTTTTACCCATAAAGATTCCCCACTTTACTTAAGGTTATTGTACCATAACCATTTCTGTTGAGCCTAAAATATTTGTAGTTTTCCGTTATGGACGACGATAAGTTTTTCAGCAACAAGTTTCTCTATGACTGCATCGATTCGTGAGTCCTCGATATCGCTTTTTAAAATATGCATCGATTCACCTTTTATCGCTCTTCGCACTATTTCACCACGTAATTGACGTATCGAACCGCTAAACAACGCTTGTTTTTTATATGATTTACTTTTTCTATGAGCTGTATTGCCTTGACGTTTTAACATCGATCCATAATCCATTATTGCCCAATAAAAATCACGCATCGAACCGTGATACCGATTCAGGATTTCCTGAAGTTTTCTTTCAAGTAATGCGTCTGATACTTGATCCTTTTCACCATCAAAAAATGAATCTATAAGCACCGTCCTCAGATTTGTTTCTATAAAAATGTGTTTTTCGTCGAAACTGTACGTCAAAATTGCCGCTGCTGTATTTGAACCAACGCCTTTCAGCTTGGTAAGCTCTTCAATAGTGCGCGGAAATGGCTTGATGGATAACAATTGCGCATTCTCGTGGAGGTACTTTGCACGTCGATTATAACCAAGCCCCTGCCATAACGAAATCACTTCGGAAAGCTGTGATTGTGCGAGCGACTCAATCGTAGGAAAACGGCTGATAAAAGCTTCGTATTTTGGTATAACTCGTTCAACTTGAGTTTGTTGTAGCATCAACTCTGACAACATAATTTTATACGGATTAAATGTACCGTCCTTTTCAGGGAGCCGCCAGGGAAGTATCCGCGCGCTTGCTCCATAAAAATGAAAGAGCATTACCAAGAAGCGATGATTTGTCATACGGTTATGATACTAAATTTCTAGTAAAAATAACGGGAACGATTACCAATAACATCGACGATTTTTCTGGGTTCTCCGCCTTGTATATCGACGACATAATCCGCAGTTTCTTGCGAAGTATTAATTCTATAAATAATTTGCCATTCACTTATCCAATATGCGGGATCAGTAATGCCTGATTCGGTCACTACTACTGTGTCGACATTTTTCTCAATTTCATGTGACAGCAAGACCCCTTTTCCGTCCCGAACATCGATCCATGAAGCATAAGTATTCGTCCGATTATTTGTGAATATGCGTGGTACGTGCTGTGCCGGTTGAGCGTCAAGTTTTTGGAGTTCTCCTCCGTTAGATTGTTCATACCATTCACTTTTTTCAGTATCAAATAGCGTCGTCGCGTAATCTTTTCTTACAATGGACCAAACTTGATCGCTGAGAAGTGTGCGTTTATCTGACCCATCAACATTGATGGAAAATAATTTTGCTTGATCGCGAGGGACAGCATAGCTTGAAACAGCATAATAAACTTTATCTCCAATAAGTTTCACATCGTTAAAATAGTTAGAAGTAGCAAGGTCAGTACGACTACGTGTATCTAAATCATAACTTGTTAACTTACTGCGTTGTGAGTTTCCTGCACTCACCCCTTCGATCACGGACACAAAGATAAGTTTATTTCCCGACCAACCTACGACTTGAATTTGTTCAGATCGGGTCACTTTATAGACTTCTGAACCGTTAGTCGTAACGATAAAAAGCCCATCGAGAATAAACTTATCTGCGTTTGTATCTCCATCACGTGAGCTTATATAAGCAACGACATCCCTCGTCGGGTGTGGTACTACATATGGAATTTCACGTTCTTTTCCAGTTGCTTCTAAAAGTAGTTTTTCCTGCTGTCCATCTGCGTCGATTGCATAAAGGTCATATTGACCATTTCTATTGCTCACAAAGGCGTGTTTTTTATCGGGGACCATCAATATATCTTCATTGTCAGCATTTAAACTTCCGAGTTTTCGCAATTCTGATCGATACCCTTCACGCGTAATCATCACGTCAGCATCATCATCTACTTCACCGACGACGAGCTCAATTGTACCTTCATCATCAGCTTGTCCAACATCTTCACCACTTGAAGCTTCACCCTCCTTGATAATTGACTGGCTCAACCAATCTCTTAGCGTAAAAGTAAACCGTGCGCCAGTAGCGAGAATCTGCTGATTATCTAACGGATTACTCCCCCACCCAAGTGTTATGGACTTTTCGTACGGTGCGAATCCCTTTTTTTCTATTTTAAGTTGGCTTGAACCAAGTTTAAGCCCATCAAAATGAGCATAGCCATCATCATTAGTCCGTTGCTCTTTGCCCTGTAGAGTGACGGGTATATTTTTTAATGGTCTTCCGCTTTGTGAATCTACCACGACGGTACTAGCACTAACGCGCACACCAGCAGTGTTGAGTATCCCATAGCGCGTGTACGGAACAAAAACAGCTACAAGCATCAATAAAAAGATTCCTATGAGTGTTGTATTTCGTAGTCTTGTATTAGTCCACCAGGCTGTCCAAATAGCTCCTAGCCACACTTTCAAGCTTCGTTTGCGCTTTGGTGGTGCAAATTGCAACTCGCGTGCCCGATCCTCGGCACGCATTAACTTATCAGCTTCTTCAACTATAATCTCGTCGACCTCAGCGTCTATTGGACGGGGTACGACCCCTGCATTTGGCGGGGGTGTCTCAGAACCAATCCGAAAATTATTTTCATCATTATTCATGCTTAAGCTTATTATATCACCGGTTTAAGCAGGGTAAATTTGAATCAAATGTTGATGAATAAATACATATAAAAAGTTGGCACATGGCCAGCGAGATTAAACCTGCAAAACACAGGTGGGTGCTCTCATGGAAGATGCGCGATGGCTTCTTCGCGGATATCGAGCTCCCGTTCGATTAGTATTCAGTTAATCTTATTGCTGACCAAGACCAACTACTTATAGTATACCGCTTCCCGTCTGACTTTTAGCTGAGAAATTAACTAGGCAGTTTTACTTGTATTGACAATTCTCTTAGTTGCGCATCATCAACTGGGCTTGGTGAGTTCATCATCACATCCATGCCAGATCCATTCTTCGGGAATGCCACAACTTCACGGATGTTTTCCTCACTCATGAGTTCCATAAACATACGGTCGATACCGAATGCGCATCCTGCGTGTGGTGGTGCACCAAATTTAAATGCATTGAGCATACCGCCAAACTTTTGCTCAACATAATCTGCATCAAACCCAAGGATGCCAAATACCTTATAGAGCACTTCCGGGTTATGGTTTCGTACTCCACCGGAACAAATTTCGTAACCGTTCATGACCATATCATATTGATCGGCAAGAATTGCAAGTTTATCGTCGTCGTTTAATGCATCAAGCCCGCCTTTTGGCATCGAGAAAGGGTTGTGCCCAAAATCAAGTTTATTGGCTTTGTCATCCCACTCATAAAATGGAAAATCAACAATCCACGCCAAAGCTACCACATTTGGATCTTTCATACCCAGTTCACCACCTAAATGGCTCCTCAACCCGCCCAGTACTTTGTTTACCTTAGCTCTCACGTCGGATCCAAAGAAAATAGTATCACCATCTTTCGCTCCCGTCTGTGCGACGATTGCAGTCAATTCATCACTATTGAAGAATTTCGCTATTGATGAAGTTGCCACACCGGATTCAACGGTCATGTATGGGAGGCCCCCTGCTCCATCTCGTTTTACGAGTTCAGTCAATTTGTCTATTTCTGAACGACTGAACTGTTTTGGAACTGCAATAGCCTTGACGGCACCACCAGCCTTGATGGCATTCGTAAACACACCAAACCCGCAGTCTTTCAGCGTTTCAGTCAGATCAATCAGCTCCATGCCAAACCGTAAATCTGGCTTATCACTCCCAAATCGCTCCATCGCCTCAAGATATGGAATACGTGGCACCGCGTCAAAGAGGAGCGTTTTGCCGGCAAAATTCTTCACAAGATCAATTATGAGTGGCTCGATTGTCGTTCGAACTTCCTCTCCATCATCAACGAAAGACATTTCCATATCGAGTTGGTAAAACTCACCATAACAACGATCTGCCCGTGGGTCTTCGTCTCGGAAACAACCTGCTATTTGATAGTAGCGATGCATACCGCCAACCATAAGGAGCTGTTTAAATTGTTGTGGTGCTTGTGGGAGTGCATAAAATTTTCCTGGATGTAGACGAGCAGGAATCAAGAAATCCCGAGCTCCTTCAGGGCTTGAATTCGCAAGAATTGGTGTCGTTACTTCAGTAAATTCGTGCGAATCCATATAGCGACGCATCCAAGCATACAGCTCAGCGCGTTTTTTCAACATATACTGCATTTTTTCACGTCGAAGATCAAGATAGCGGTATTTCAATCGATTATCTTCACTAATATGTTGCGTTGAATTTACAAGAATTGGAAGTGGCTCTGATTTGTTCAAAATAGCGAGCTCTTCGACCATTATTTCGATTTCACCTGTTGCAATGTTAGGGTTTACAAGTTCCTTAGCACGCTCTGTGACGCTCCCAGTCGCATCAATCACATACTCGTCGCGTAATGACTCAGCATTTTTAAATCCTATACTTTCTGCGTTGATGGTCAGTTGGACAATCCCTGTGTGGTCACGCAGGTCAATAAATATAAGCCCGCCATGGTCACGTCTTGAGTGTACCCAGCCTTTGACACGTACTTTTTTTCCCCTTAGTTTAGGCGTGTCGGTAGCATATGTTCTGTTCATTACAGTCTCTTTTCTCACTTTAAAAAATAGTTAAAAGCTTCGTACGGCCCATGCTCCGACTGCCCGCTATTGGCAAACGGTGCAGGCCGCTAATTCCTATTAGAGAAACTGGTATTTTTCATGTTAAAGATATTATACCATCATTTACTTATTTGAGTTTTTTCTCTACGCACACGCTCTTTGTTTGCTATCCCAGCTGCTACCGCTCGCAAATCATCATGAGCATCGAATTCATCAACAATCTCTGTGCCAATAATTTCTTCCAGCACATCTTCTATGCTAAGTACCCCGACGAATTCCTCAAAGTTATTAACAACGATAAACAAGTGGTGACGAGTTTTTAAAAAAGCGCGAAGTGCGTGATCAAGCGTTTCTTCTTCGTGTACGTACCGAACGTCTTCACTCATCAAATCCTGCACTTTCTTCAACGATTTTTGGCCGATGAGATCTCGCATGTAGAGCGTTCCAACAAAATTCAGATGATTATTATCTACTGTCACTGGAAATCGTGAGTGCCCTGACTTGTGTAATTCATCCATAAATAAGGGGCCCACTTCCGCGTCTTGCGATACAAGTTTTACCATACGTCTCGGCGTCATAACATCACGTATCAATTTGTCACCGAACTCCATAACTCCTTGCAACATTCGTAATTCGTCTTTTGAAACATCACTTTCATGATGTTTTTGGGAATTTTCAAACAATGCAATTAGTTGTTCTCGCGTATACAGTACGTTATCTTGTCGCTCTAAAACAGAAGCAATCACACGTGCAACTCGTCTGGTTACCGGCGCAACAAAGCCGGCAAGCTTCCGGAGCGCCGGAGACAAGAAAGATAGCAAAAGTATCGACTTATTTCGTAAATATAGTAGCGGTAAAAGTTCGGCAACAATTACGAGCAGTAGCGTGACAATACAGACAGCGAGAATACTTCCAAGCTCCATCCGAAACAATAAAGTGAGCGTGGCTACACTTGCTAGATAGAGCACGGTCATGGCTACATAGAGCTCATAGCGCAATGCATGCAGTGGATACACATTCTTTGCTTGTCTATCTCCCGCTTTAGCGAGCTGCTTTAACCGATAATGGTTAAGGGTAAGCAATCCGGTACGCACCGAAACACTGACTACAGCGATCGCGAGGAGAATACCTATGAATAGCGTCTGCATACAGTTATTGTGACGCGTTTATTAGGTAAGTACAAGACTCCTACGTTAAAATAAATAAGAATAAGGAGTGTTGTATGAAGCAAATAATTATCGCTGTGTTGGCGGTCGTCGCAATTATAGGTGGGGCGGTAGTATTCGGTAAAGACAAAGAATCATCTGGTCAGCTGTCAAATTATGTCTACGGCAAGGCTGATTCTTCTGTAAAACTTATAGAATATGGTGATTTTGAGTGCCCTGCGTGTGGTTTTTTCTATCCAATCATAAGCCAAGTAAAAGAAAAATATAAAAACCAAATTTCATTTCAGTATAAACACTTCCCCCTTGTCCAAGCGCACCAAAACGCTACTGCTGCACATCGAGCGGCTGAAGCAGCGGGACGACAAGGAAAATTCTGGGAGATGTATGACTATCTCTATGGTAAACAAGAAGATTGGAATGGCCCATCAAGCCGAGACCCAGCAGGTACAAGTACCGAAAATGCCATTAAGATTTTTGAGCAATATGCGCAAGAAATTGGGCTTAACATGGATCAATACCGAGCTGATGTACTGGCAAGTAGTACGGTCGGAACCATTAATGCTGACACGACTGAAGGAAAAAATTCATACAAGGTCGACTCCACCCCTACTTTTATCTTAAATGGTAAAAAAATCGAAGACTCCACAACAATTGATTCAGTTGAAGAGCTTTCAAAATTAATTGATGAAGCACTCGGTATAAAGAGCGAAGATACTGCTACTAGCGAGAGTACTGATACTCAAGCCGAGCAACCTACAGGCGATTCAAATAAACAAGAAACAAGTACTGACACCTCTCAGGCTGAGGAGTAAAACTAAGAAAAACACGTCGAGCCTCACTCTGACGTGTTTTTTTGTTGCGCCCAAAACTCACTACATCACGTTACCCTAATACGCGATAAATTCTTGCCATTTTGGACGTCGTACAGTGACAACTATCCGCTCAAGCTGGGACGGTGCGACTACTATTTGCACTGACATGTTGCGAACAACAGCCTTTCTCTCGCATTTTCTTTTATTATCGTTTTTGTCTTTCCGTAAAGCACATCCGGCTCGCACACACGGATGCTCTCAACTTACAGAAGTAATTTAATAGTAACGTAACAATGTAATCCGCGTCAATAGCGCTTGTGTTTTAACTATGACTCTCGTACACTTGTATCTGTTAGTAGGAAAATAAACATGTCGCATGATCTCTTCACCGAACTAAGCATCGTTCTTGGCATCGCTTCACTTGTTGCGCTTGTTTTAAGACTATTCAAACAACCTATTATTATCGCCTACATTGTAACCGGGATACTTATTGGGCCAGCTGTGTTTAATATGCTAAAAGAACCCGAAATTATCGAATCATTCAGCACATTTGGTATAGCGCTTCTTTTATTCATAGTCGGACTAGGCTTGAACTATAAGGCAGTAAAAGAAGTTGGAAAAACTGCGCTGGTAACCGGGCTCGCTCAAGTGCTCACTACTGCAGGTGTCGCTTTTCTCATTGTTCGTGGTTTAAGTTTTGACATGACAAGTAGCCTCTACATCGCTGTAGCAATGTCATTTAGTAGTACCATCATTGTACTGAAGTTACTCAACGATAAAAAAGAACAGAACAAACTTTACGGGAAAATTACGATAGGATTTTTATTAATTCAAGATGTTCTTGCGACGATTGCTCTCGTCGTTGCATCGGCTTCTTCTAGTGGAAGCCTTGAGATGTCCGATTTCATTACCCTGCTTTGGAAAGCCTTTGTGCTCCTCGGTTGTTTATGGCTGGCTAGTAGATACGTCATAAAACCTATGTCTCACTTTTTATCAAAATCACAAGAAATGCTTTTCCTATTTACCCTTTCTTGGGGTTTTGGAGTAGGTTCAATTTTCAAAGCCGCAGGGTTCTCGCTGGAAATTGGCGCACTTGCAGCTGGGGTTAGCCTCGCCGGAATGCATTATGCTCAAGATGTCGCATCAAAACTCCGTCCCCTCCGAGACTTCTTTGTCGTTATATTCTTCATTGTACTTGGCGCCTCGCTTGATTTATCTGCAGTGAGCTCTGTAATCGGACAGGCGATTATTCTTTCAGTTCTCGTGCTTGTAGGTAATCCGATCATAGTCATGACGATTCTCGGTCTATTGGGATATACGAAAAAAACGAGCTTTAAAGCAGGGATTTCGATGACTCAGATTAGTGAATTTTCATTGATATTTATCTTACTTGGAGCTGATAACCAGCAGATTTCAGAGAGCACCGTTTCACTGATGACCCTCGTTGCATTGATAACGATTGCGATTTCTTCATACATGATTATCTACTCGGATGGTATATACACGACATTGCAAACATATCTCACTTTGTTTGAGCGACGCAAAGTAAGAAGTGAGCATGCCCAGAAACGAGCCTACGAAACCATCGTGTTTGGTTACAAAAAGGGCGGAAGCGAATTCGTTAAAACATTCCAAACCATGCACAGTCGCATGCTAGTCATCGATTATGACCCTGATGTTATAGACATCCTAACCCGTCAGAATATTGATTTCCTCTATGGTGACGTTAATGATGCCGAACTCCTTGAAGAGCTAGATATTTCTAAATTGAAAATGATCATCGTCTCGATTACGGATTTTTCAACCAATGCATATATCCTTCAGCTCATGAACCGCGAAAACCCATCTTGCGTCGTCATTTGTCATGCTGAAAATATCACTGAGGCAGCAGAATTGTATACGCTCGTGGCCAGTTACGTCATGCTACCTCACTACATAGGAAGCGAGAAAATTAGCGCGTTCATTAAGAAAAACAAATACAAAAAAGTTGAATACAAGAAGTTTCATGACAAGCATATTGCATATATTCGAAGTCACTTCGACGTTGAAACATCAAACGAATAGAGTTTGTTTTCTACAATATACGCATACACTTCTTTGGAAAGATGCTTTTTATGCTTCTCGACATTTTCTCTTATCGTAGTCGAGCTAACTTTTTCATCTTTGCCTATCGGTCGATATAAGTGGCGAGCTGGCACGCCCCCGATCGTTTCGAAGCGGTACCTATCATTGCCTTCACGCTTCATCACGAGAACACTCCTTACACCAAGGCTTTCGAGCTGCTC
>JACCDN010579718.1_pt1 | contig 22750 bp, 21 predicted proteins | sample 7441691 | NCBI WGS metagenome assembly JACCDN01 (sample SAMN15323439, study PRJNA562643) | freshwater metagenome | isolation source: river surface water | place: USA:Blue River Watershed | collected 2017-08-16 | reverse complement strand
CGGCACCCACGAGCAGAAAAGCCAGTGCAGCGCCAATTCGGCTGACCCACAGCATGCCCGGCTGAGGCTGGCCCAGAGCCAGCAGGCCAAAAGGCATGATCGCCAGACCACCGAACAGCAACAGCGTGCCTATCCATAAATAAGGCAGGCGGCGCAATCCCAGCGCCGAGCGGTGCGTATCCGACCGAAACCCGATCAGCGCCCGCAGCGGCGCAAACACCAGCGGCAGCGCCACCGAGATGGCGACCCACCAGGCGGGCACACCCAGCTCGACGATCATCACGCGGTTCAAGGTACCGACCAGCAGCGCGGTCGCCAGGCCAATCGACAGCTGAAACATGGACAAGCGCAGCAAACGTGACAAAGGCAGATCCGGCGTTGCCACATCGGCAAAAGGCATCCATTGCGTCCCCATGGAGGACGCCAGTTTTCGGGTGTATTGCCTCAGCAGCTTCATGCAGCTTCCATGTCGGGACGCATCGCCCGCATCATTCATGAAAGCACTCTAGAGGCGCGCATCGGGACTGTCAACCAAAGTTTACTGGTTTTAGGTAAATTTATGTTGACACAATCTCGCGGATCGCCGATGCTCATTCTGTGCTGCACTGCGGCACAGGTAGTCGCTATATCTCCTCTCATAGGCGCCCCCTCGGGCGCCTTTTTTTACTGTTTTGTCTGACCCGGTGGACGGCAAGCGCCGACGCATTGCCGTTTTCATACCTGCAAGGTCCGGCATGAGCCCGCTATAATCGGCGCTTTGCCAGCGCGTCCGTGCGGCTCACCCGATTTCCCGCCCATGCATCCCCGACACAAAGAGCAGATCGCTGCACTTTTTTCCGAAGTCGCAGCGCCGGTACTTTCCGGCACCGAGCTTGTACTTCCCGACATCACACTGGAGCGGCCACGCGATCCATCGCATGGCGACCTCGCGTGCAATCTCGCGATGCAGCTTGCGCGTTCCTTGAAAAAAAATCCGCGCGAACTCGCGCAGCAATTTGCCGAAGCGCTCATGGCGCATCCGGCGCGTGAGGGTTTGATTGATGCTGTTGAAGTCGCTGGACCTGGCTTCATTAACCTGCGTGTTGCCCTGTCGGTAAAACAGGATGTGATTCGTCGCGTATTCATTGACGCGCAATGCTTCGGCCGCACGAACGATGGCAAGGATCGCAAGGTACTAGTCGAGTTTGTCTCCGCCAATCCAACCGGACCACTGCATGTAGGTCATGGACGGCAAGGTGCACTGGGCGATGCAATTTGTGCGCTGCTCGAAGCGCAGGGCTATGCAGTTTTGCGCGAGTTTTATTACAACGATGCGGGTGTGCAGATCGCAACGCTGGCCACCTCGGTGCAATCGCGTGCAAAGGGTAGCAAGCCCGGTGATGCTGACTGGCCTGACTCAGCCTACAACGGCGATTACATCGCAGACATCGCTCTTGATTTCCTTGCAAAGAAAACCGTATCTGCTGCCAATGGCGAGCCCGTCACTGCCAGTGGTGACATCGACGACATTGATTCCATCCGTCGCTTTGCTGTGACCTATCTGCGGCATGAACAAGACCTTGATTTGCAGGCCTTTGGCGTGCGCTTCGATAACTACTATCTCGAGTCTTCACTCTACAGCGATGGCAAGGTCGAGGCAGCTGTCGAGGCGCTCAAGAAGGCAGGCAAGACCTTCGAGCAGGATGGTGCGCTCTGGTTGCGCAGCACTGACTATGGTGATGACAAAGACCGCGTGATGAAAAAATCCGACGGTACCTATACTTATTTCGTGCCTGATGTTGCCTACCACGTCACCAAGTGGCAGCGCGGCTATACCAAAGTCATCAACGTGCAGGGCAGCGACCATCACGGCACCATTGCGCGCGTGCGTGCAGGCCTGCAGGCAGTTGGTCAGGGCATACCTGAAGGTTATCCTGACTACGTATTGCACAAAATGGTCACCGTGATGAGAAACGGTGAGGAAGTGAAAATTTCCAAGCGAGCGGGCTCGTATGTGACCTTGCGCGATCTGATCGAGTGGTCGGCCGGCGATGTAACGAGCGCCGATGGAGTGCGCGATTTGACTCGCGGCCGTGATGCCGTACGATTTTTTCTCATCTCGCGCAAGGCCGATACTGAATTCGTTTTCGATGTCGATCTCGCGCTGGCGCAGTCGGATGAAAATCCGGTCTACTACGTCCAGTATGCCCATGCCCGCATCTGCTCGGTACTCGCGCAGTGGGGTGGCGATGAGGCTTCATTGAAGCAGGTCGATCTGTCGCCGCTGGTAGCGCCTCGTGAAGCCTCTCTGATGGCCAAAATCGCTGAGTATCCGGATATGCTGAAAAAAGCCGCAGAAGAACTTGGGCCGCATCAGATTGCATTTTATTTGCGAGATCTCGCGGGTGAGCTGCACAGCTACTACAATGCAGAACGCGTGTTGGTAGACGATGCCGCGCTCAAAGAAGCGCGCCTTGCGCTTCTGCTGGCGACACGCCAGGTATTGGCCAACGGACTGGAACTGATCGGTGTTTCGGCACCGTCCCGTATGTGAGCAGGGTGTGAATATGCAGCAGGAAAAAATGCATTCTTCGAGCAAAAGTGCTCACCCTCGCCGTGAGCGAGGTGGCACGCTGACAGGCATTATCGTGGGGCTCATTCTGGGCCTGCTGATTGCGGTTGGCGTTGCTATCACGATCACCAAAACACCTTTGCCTTTCGTCGACAAGATCAGCAAGCAGTCGCAACCGGCCGGCGAACTGGGCGACCCGAACAAGACCTTGCCTGGTGGCGCGCGCGAGCGTCGCGAGCAGCTGACTGACAAAGACCCGGCGGTTCAGCAAGCCGAGCCCGCGCCTTCAGTAACGCCTCAAGTTACCCCGCAGGTGACCGCGCCGCCAGCAGCAGAGCGTTCGCGCGACAAGGAAAAGACGCCCCCCCCGCCAGCGGTTGATCCTGCACCGGATGAGCGCTTCACTTATTATTTGCAAGCGGGTGCATTTCGCGAACCCAATGATGCCGAAGCGACCAAAGCCAAACTGGCGTTGATGGGTGTCGCAGCCAATATTTCTGAACGCCAGTCCGATTTGGGCACGCTGTATCGTGTGCGCGTGGGCCCGTTTGCTGACGTCGAGACCATGAATCGTACACGCGTTCGCTTGTCCGATAATGGCGTTGATGTAGCTGTGGTTCGCGTACCAAAATAAGCGTTGTTAGTCGATGCCTATGCCAGCAATCGCGCCACTTTGCCTCGCTTATGTTGATCGCTTCGCAGATTTTTTTATATATAGCTCGTAACAGGACATCTCATGCGACTGATTCAAAAACTCTTTGCTCTGGCCAGTTTCAGTTTTATTGCATTCTGTGCGAGTGCGTCGCCTTCCGATCCCGTCGAGGGCGTTGATTACCAGCGATTGCCCCAGGTTCAGCCAACCGAAGCTGGCAAAAAAATCGAAGTGCTTGAATTTTTCTGGTACGGCTGCCCGCACTGTTTCGCCTTCGAGCCCGCGCTCTCCGATTGGGTCAAAAAACGCGCGGATCACATTGTGTTCAAACGTATTCCAGTCGGCTTTCGCGAATCCTTCGTGCCGCAGCAAAAGCTGTACTTTGCGCTTGAGGCTCTGAACCGCTTTGACGTGCACAAGGCTTATTTCGATGCCCTGCACATCGGTCGCCAGCGTTTGGACAAAGAAGATCTGATCATTGATTTCGTTGAGAAGCAGGGCGTCGACCGCAAGAAATTCCTTGATGCCTTCAATTCATTCAGTGTGCAATCCAAGGTGAACCGTGTTCGTCAGATGCAGGATGCCTATCGCATCGAAGGCGTACCGACTATCGTCATTGATGGTCAGTATGTGACCTCGCCTTCCATTGTGGGTGCGAATATGCGCGGACAACCCGAGGCGGCAATGAACATGGCGACCTTGCAAGTCATGGACGCACTGATCGCCAGAAAAAAATGAGTGCTTTTCTTAGATGAAGCGCGTCTTCATCACGGGTGCATCCAGCGGGCTGGGGCTGGCGCTGGCACGCGAGTTTGCCTCGCAGGGCGCGCAGCTGGGCCTTCTGGCCCGACGTGAAAACGTTCTGACAGAACTCATTGCTTCGCTACCGAATGCGCAGGCACATCGACATTACGCGGTTGATGTTAATGATCATGCTGCGCTCGCTGCTGCGGCCACCGATTTCATGGCCCATGCGGGCGGTATCGATGTCGTGATCGCCAATGCCGGTATTTCATATGGCACCCTGACCGAGCGGCCGGCGGATCTTGCGGTGTTTGACAAGATCATGCAGACCAATCTGGTTGCGACAGTCGCGACCTTTTCCCCGTTTATTACAGCGATGAAATCGCAAGCAGCGACCGGGCAGCGCGGCATGCGACTGGTTGGAATAGCCAGCGTTGCCGGTATTCGTGGATTGCCCGGTGCCGAAGCCTATAGCGCGTCCAAAGCAGCCGTCATCAGTTATTGCGAATCGCTGCGTGTCGCCTTGCGCCGCCATGCGATTGAAGTCGTGACGATTGCGCCGGGTTATATCGATACACCGATGACGCAGATAAATACCTATCCCATGCCATTCCTGATGCCCGCGGATGCGTTTGCCCGACAAGCGGTCAAAGCGATTGCTGCAGGTCGGAGTTATGTCGTGATTCCCTGGCCTATGCGCGGTGTCTCTTGGTTGCTGCGTTGTCTGCCCAACTGGCTTTACGACCTTGTGATGGCGCGCGCGCCCTACAAAGCCTCATATCAGGAATTCAACGACGCACCATGAATCTGCTGACCGACGCGATAGGCCAGCAGCATGCGGTTATCAATTCTGATCAGCCTCCGCGTATTGTGTCGCTGGTGCCCTCAGTTACCGAGCTGGTGTGTGATCTGGGATTGTCTTCCTGGCTGGTAGGTCGTACCGGCTTTTGCATTCATCCTCAGTCGCTGCTGGCTGATGTGCCCAAAGTGGGTGGCACCAAGGATGTGAACATCGACAAGATACGCGCGCTCGCACCCACGCATCTGATCGTTAATATCGATGAAAATGAAAAGCCCACTGTCGATGCGCTGGCGCGTTTCATTCCGCAAGTGATCGTCACGCATCCGCTGGCGCCGGAAGATAACCTTGATTTGTACCGGCTGCTGGGCGGTATTTTCGATGTAAGCGACAGGGCTGAGCAATTGTGTGCGGCGTTTGTGCGTGAATATGAGGTGACGCGAATGTTGGCGCAATCCTCGTCCTATCGTGTGCTATATTGCATCTGGAAAGACCCATGGATGACAGTATCGCGTGATACCTACATTGCCCGCATGCTGGCGCTGATTGGCTGGCAGCAGTGCGTGATCAATTCGGACAAACGCTATCCTGAATTTCGCTGGGATTCGGCGCTTGTTGATGCGGTGGATGAGATATTGTTATCCACCGAGCCATATCACTTCACCGAAACACACGCAAATGCACTCGAAAATCAGCTGGGCAAGCCGGTGCGTCTTGTGGATGGCGAGCGCTTGTCTTGGTACGGCAGTCGGGCGATTGCAGGCTTGACTTACTTGCGGGAGCTTTCGGGCGCTGCCTGATACGCTGCTGTGTTGCCGCGGCGTTTATTTTTTCTTGTTCATTCGGATGATAAGTCGCAGCAATTCATGCGCGAGTTGTCGATGATGCTCATCAAGCTGCTGCAGATTCGTCAGCAGCCGAGCCTCCATGGAAGAGAGATGCGCCGCCTGCCCTTTTCCTTTGTTGAGTTCATTGCCGAATCGTAGCCATTCCGCAGGCACATCAAGCCAGCTTGCCAGCGCGCGCAGTTTTTCCTGAGTGGGAATAGACTCCCCGTGCAGCCATTTTCGGGCAGCGTGTACAGTCACAGAGTGGCCCTCAAAACGATTATTGAACTCTCTGGCCAGCTGGGTGGGGCTGCGTGGTGAGTAATTAGCGTTGTTCAGTGCTTGCCGTAGTCGCTCACTGAATGCCATGCGTTCTTCTAAAGAATTCATGGGGGGAATATTGCACGTACGCGTGTAACAGTCAGTATCCTTAGTGCATACCTTCTGTATAAAACACGTTTTTTTGACTTCGCGCAATCTTCTCGAAAGGGGCGTAGCGTAGCCTCTCCTGCGAATTTCACATTAAAAAATAACTAGAAATTTAGTTTTGAAAAGAAAGCCAATCGTTTTAATTTACCGAGAATTGGCGAAAAATCACCGTGAATGGGCAGTCAGCTTCTGTTTAATTACAAGAAGCTTACAAAATCTTTAAAAAACGCCAGACTCGATTTACATCTCTATAACGACGCAACTCTCCGGCGTACCAAAGCCGGTGAAGATGGGCGAGCGCCTCTCCCATTGCAAAAGTAATTTGATGCATATCCAATTCACGCGGAAACATGATGGGCACGATATCGGCTGCCGATTGAGGCGTCGCGCAGGCTGCCCTCACTTCGGCCAGTCGCTCCGCATGATGCGAGGCCAGTTGTGCAATCCGCTGATGCAGGCCGCGAAAAGGTTTCCCATGCGAGGGCAGGACCAGTGTCTGCTCGGGCAAGAATTTGAATTTTTGAATGGAGTCGAGAAAATTACCCACCGCATCAGATTCGGGTTCGATCGCAAAAACGGAAGTATTCGTCGAAATTCTCGGCAATACCATATCGCCAGAAATCAATACATTCAAGCTAGCGCAATACAGTGCCGCATGTTCAGGTGAATGGCCGGTGCCGGTGATCACTTGCCAGCGTTGAGCGCCTATATTCAAAGACCGGCTTTCCTCCAGCCGAATAAAACTCTGCGGTACAGCAGGAACCAGCGAAGGGTAATAATTTTTACGGCCCTGCAACTGAGCAATCATCGCGGTGTCAGTGAGCCCGTGTTGCTGGAAAAAAGGCAGGACTGCAGGGCCATCAGCCCCTGGTAAGCCTGCGGCCATCATGCGCGCAAATCCATACTCTCCGACCGTCATGTACAGCGGTGCCTGCCAGCGCTCGCACAACCACTCGGACAAGCCTACATGGTCCGGATGACAGTGCGTCACGATCACGCGAAATACTGGCAAGCCGCGCAGTTCATTGGCAAATATGGCTTCCCATGCGTCGCGGGTCGCATCGCTTGCGATACCGCAATCCACAATCGTCCAGCCGTTTTCGACGGAGCCGTCGGCCGCTTCGCGCACATCTTCCAGCAGCCACAGATTGATATGGTTGAGCGCAAATGGCAGACCCATGCGCAGCCACCTCACGCCGGGTGCGACTTCCAATGTTGTGCCGGTTGCGGGCAGCGTCTCGCCAAACACGTACTCCAGCTCTGATTCTTGAGGATTCATAGTGCCCAAATGATGGAAAATCGACTGAATGGGCTTGCCCTGTGGCGGGGTTCCCATTTGCGCGGCGCGCGCCTACAATACGGCTTCACTTGACGTTTACGTAAACGTCGATTCTAGCGCGATTCCGTATCCTTATGGCAACTTACACGATTACCGAGCTGGCGAGGGAATTCGACATCACGCCGCGCGCGATTCGTTTTTACGAAGATCAGGGATTATTGAGTCCCAGCCGCGAAGGTGCCGGCGGCCGCACTCGCGTCTATGGTGCGCGCGATCGCACTCGTCTGAAGCTGACTTTGCGCGGCAAGCGACTGGGTCTGACCCTCTCCGAAATCCGCGATCTGGTCGATATGTACGAGTCGCCCAAGGATTCTGCCGCGCAGCTCAAGCGATTCATGGCAGTGCTGGCAAGACATCGCGAATCGCTCGAGCAGCAGCGGGAAGATATCGAAGTCACTCTCGCCGAAATCGCGGCACATGAAGAAAAATGTCAGCAGATGCTAGCCGAGCATCCTGCCGGCCAACCGTCCCGGGCAAAATCCACTGCTCGTCGCGCCGCCTGAAAAAATACTGCAACGGAGATACGCATGACCGATTTACCCGGACTGAGCTTTGATCATGGCGAGGACATTGCAGCTTTGCGCGACGCAGTGCGTGAATTTGCAGCGGCTGAAATCGCGCCGCGCGCTGCAGAAATCGATCGGACGGATCAATTCCCCATGGACTTGTGGCGCAAGATGGGGGACCTGGGTTTGCTGGGCGTGACGGTAGAAGAAGATCTTGGCGGCAGCGGCCTTGGTTATCTCGCTCATATCATTGCGATGGAAGAAATTTCCCGCGCTTCTGCCTCCGTCGGCCTGTCGTATGGTGCGCATTCGAATCTGTGTGTGAATCAGATTCGTCGCAATGGTACCGATGCGCAGCGCGCTGCGTATCTGCCTAAACTGATTTCAGGCGAACATGTCGGCGCGCTCGCCATGTCCGAACCGAATGCAGGCTCCGATGTGGTGAGCATGAAGCTGCGTGCCGACTTCAAAGGCGATCACTGGGTACTCAATGGCAGCAAGATGTGGATCACCAATGGTCCGGATGCCGATGTACTGGTGGTGTACGCGAAAAATGATATCGAAGCCGGTCCGCGCGGCATCACTGCTTTTCTGATTGAAAAAAACTTCCCCGGTTTCTCTGTCGCGCAAAAGCTCGACAAGCTCGGCATGCGCGGCTCGCACACCGGCGAATTGGTGTTTCAAAATTGCCGCGTGCCGGCAGAGAATGTACTCGGCGGACTGGGCCGCGGCGTGAATGTATTGATGTCGGGGCTCGACTACGAGCGCGCCGTGTTGTCCGGCGGGCCGCTGGGCATCATGCAGGCGTGTATGGATGCTGTTGTGCCTTATGTGCATGACCGCAAACAGTTCGGTCAGCCGATTGGTGAATTTCAGCTCATGCAAGGCAAGCTCGCCGACATGTATTCCACCATGATGGCCTGCAAGGCCTACGTATACGCAGTCGGACAAGCCTGCGATCGTGCCAAATCACCTGAACAGATAAGGGCATTGCGAAAAGACGCAGCGGGCGCGATTTTGTATTCTGCTGAAAAGGCCACCTGGATGGCGGGCGAAGCGATTCAGACGCTAGGCGGCAATGGTTATATCAACGAGTATCCGGTGGGTCGCTTGTGGCGTGATGCCAAGCTGTATGAAATTGGTGCGGGCACCAGTGAAATACGGCGTATGCTGATTGGCCGTGAACTCTTCGCTGAAACCGCCTGATTATCATCGATCCATGCAGAATTTCCCCAAGCTTCTGTCATCGCAAATCGCGTTCGATATTGCGCGCGTGCTGTTGGATGGTTTTGACAAACATTACCGATTGTTTCGTCAATCGAGTCAAGCCGCGCGCCGTCATTTCGAGCAAATGACCTGGAAGCAGGCACAGGCCGAAGCCCGTGACCGTATTGCATTTTATGAGTTGCGCGTCAAGGAATGCGTGCAGACACTCGAAGACGAATATGATGAGGCCGATTTGTCTGACAATGTTTGGCGCGAAGTGAAGCTGCATTACATCGGCATGCTGACTGACCACCGTCAGCCTGAATTAGCAGAGACATTTTTTAATTCAGTCTGCTGCAAAATCCTGCACCGCACCTACTTTAATAACGATTTCATTTTTGTGCGTCCGGCAGTGTCCACTGAATACATCGAGCCGGCCGACACCACACCGACGTATCGCGTTTACTATCCAGGCGCCGAAGGCCTCGAAAAATCGTTGCGACGCCTGGTGACCAATTTTCAATTCAATTGCGAATTTGCCGATCTTGATCGGGATGTGTCACAGGTCGCAGCATGGTTAAGTAGCGTGATGGGTCAGGCGGCACTCGAACCCAATCATCAGATACAGATATTGTCCAGCCCGTTTTTCCGTAACAAAGGCGCTTATCTGGTCGGGAAAATTCTCAATGGCGGGCGCGAATATCCCTTCGTGATTCCTGTCCTGCACAATCGTCGTGGCCAGTTGATACTCGACACCGTGCTCACCGATGTGGGTTTGATTACTTTGTTATTTTCATTTACGCGCGCTTACTTTCAGGTGGATATGGAAGTGCCGTCGGCGTACGTAAAATTTTTACGTAGCATGCTGCCCAACAAACCGCGCAGTGAGATTTACACCATTCTGGGTTTGCAAAAGCAGGGCAAGGCAGCCTTCTATCGCGACTTCCTGCATCACCTCGCGCATTCGTCCGATCGTTTCGAAATCGCCCCCGGTATTCGCGGGCTGGTGATGGTGGTGTTCTCTCTGCCTTCTTTTCCGTATGTGTTCAAGGCAATCAAGGACAGTTTTCCGCCGCCCAAAGAAACGACGCGCGCATTGGTCAAGGAAAAATATCAGCTGGTCAAATGCCACGATCGCGTAGGTCGCATGGCAGACACGCTGGAGTACTCGGATGTCGCCTTCCCGCGTTCGCGTTTTTCGGAAGAACTGCTAGCCGAGTTGAAGTCGGTGGCGCCCTCGCTGGTTGAGGAAGACCAAGATCAGATTATCGTGCGCCACTTGTATATCGAGCGCCGCATGACACCATTGAATATCTGGCTGACCGAAGCCGAGGCTGCAGGAGATGAAGCCAAGCTGGAGCACGGTGTGATGGAATATGGCAATTCGATCAAAGATCTTGTCGCCGCCAATATTTTTCCGGGCGACATGCTGTATAAAAATTTTGGCGTCACCCGGCAGGGACGTGTGGTGTTTTACGATTACGACGAGATCGAATATATCTCTGACTGCAATTTCCGCGACATACCCGCGCCGCGCAATGAAGAAGATGAAATGTCTGCAGAGCCTTGGTATTCGGTTGCGAAAAATGATGTATTTCCCGAGCAGTTTGGCGTCTTTTTGCTGGGAAATCCCAAGGTCAGACAATACTTCATGAAGCATCATGCCGATCTGCTGACAGCAGATTACTGGCGGCAGAAAAAATTACGGATTCAGGACGGCCAGGTCGAGGATGTCTTTCCGTATCCGCAGGAAATCAGATTTATCAACCAGGCTAATCATCCGGCCGTCAAAGCGGCCTGAATTTTTATTGGAGAGAGCAATGCAAGACCCTATCGTGATCGTCGGTGCCGCACGTACCCCTATGGGTGCTTTTCAGGGCGATTTTTCTTCACTGTCCGCACATGATCTGGGTGCAGTCGCGATTCGCGCTGCCGTCGAACGTGCCGGTATCAAGCCCGAGGTGGTGAATGACGTGATCTTTGGTAACTGCCTGATGGCCGCGCAAGGCCAGGCACCCGCGCGTCAGGCCTCGATCAAGGCCGGCATCCCAGTCTCGGCGGGTGCTGTCACCTTGTCCAAAATGTGTGGCTCGGCGATGCAGTCCACGATTTACGGTTTTGATTCGCTGGTAGCGGGCACCAATGACGTGGTGGTCACAGGTGGCATGGAGTCCATGACCAACGCGCCGTATCTGGTACCGAAGGCACGCGGTGGCTATCGCATTGGTCACGGCATGTTGTACGACCACATGATGCTCGATGGTCTGGAAGATGCGTATGAAAAGGGACGTGCGATGGGCACCTATGCCGAGGATTGCTCTGCCAAATATCAATTCACGCGTGAAGCACAGGATGCGTTCGCGATCGAGTCCGTCAAGCGCGCTCAGGCGGCTACTGCGGATGGCAGCTTTGCATGGGAGATTGCGCCAGTCACAGTGGCAGGTCGTGGTGGTGATGTCGTGATCGACAAGGACGAAGGTCCCCTCAAGGCGAAGATCGACAAGATCCCGCAACTCAAGCCAGCCTTCAAAAAAGACGGCACGATTACTGCAGCGTCGTCATCGTCCATCAATGATGGCGCCGCAGCGCTGGTATTGATGCGCGAATCCACAGCCAAGAAACTGGGTGCCAAGCCGATTGCGCGCATCGTCGCCCATACGCGCCACTCGCAAGAGCCCAACTGGTTCACTACCGCTCCGGTGGGTGCGATTGAAAAGCTATACGCCAAGACGGGCTGGAGCAGCAAGGAAGTCGACCTGTTCGAAGTCAATGAAGCCTTTGCAGCCGTTGCAATGGCTGCGATGAAAGAACACGACATTGCGCACGACAAAATCAATATCCATGGCGGTGCTTGTGCACTCGGTCATCCTATTGGTGCCTCGGGTGCGCGCATTATCGTGACACTTTTGGGTGCGCTGAAAAAAACCGGTGGCAAGCGCGGTGTCGCTGCGCTGTGTATCGGTGGCGGTGAAGCGACCGCGATGGCACTGGAGATGGTTTAAATCATGTCAACGGCCCTGATCATCGGTGCATCACGCGGCATTGGGCGCGAGTTTGTTCGTCAGCTGCTGTCGAATAAATACAAGGTATTTGCAACAGCGCGCGATGAGGAATCACTCGCTCGTCTGCAATCCGAAGGCGCGCAGGCGATACGCATCGATGTCACGGTGCCGGAGTCACTGGCGGAGTTACCCTGGCGGCTCGATGGCGAGCAGCTTGATCTGGTGGTCTATGTGGCGGGCGTGTTCGAATCCTTCGATGGTGCGACCGAACCCCCGGCACTGTCTGCCTTCGATGCCACCATGCATGCGAATGTACTCGGTGCGATGCAATCCATCCCTTTGCTTGCGCCTTTGCTCAAGCTATCCAGTGGGCGCTTCGTTTTCATCACCAGTGGTATGGGCAGTATTGAAGAGGCCGAGTCCAGCATGGGCTGGATTTATCGCGCCTCAAAAGCCGCGCTGAATATGGCGGTGCACTCAGCGAGCCATGATTATCCCGACATTGCGCTTATCACGATGAATCCCGGTTGGGTGAAAACTGACATGGGTGGATCTGGTGCGCCGACTTCGGTGACGGATAGTGTCGCGGGTATGCTGAGTGTGATTGGCAAACTTGGATTGTCGGATAGCGGCAGTTTTCAGAGTTATGACGGGCGGAAGATGGCGTGGTGAGGATGGTTTTTAGGTGTTGGGGCGGGGGTTTAGAGGCTGTTTGCGCCCATTGAAAACCACGCGGCCTACAACGAAAGACACTGGATCCCGGCTTCTGCCGGGATGACGTTTGAGAGTCCATTGGCCCCAAAATCGTCATCCCGGCGGAAGCCGGGATTCAGCGGCGTTCGAATTGTCAATAATGCGAAAAAATTTTCAGATTTACGAAATGGTATGTAACGAGGTCTGTATTTCATCTCTGCAGAATTCATGAATTACAGCAGTCGATAAAAAAACAATGGTCCTGACCGAACAACACCAGATGATCCGTGATGCGCTGCGCGAGTTTTCGCAGCAGCAGCTGGTCCCTCATGCTGCGCGCTGGGATCGCGAGCGCGAATTTCCGCGTGAGGCTTTGTCGCAGCTGGCTTCCTTGGGTGCATTTGGTGTCGCAGTACCTGAATCGCTGGGTGGTGCCGGACTGGATTATCTGGCGCTCGCCCTGGTGATCGAAGAAATCGCTGCCGGCGATGGTGGTACATCGACCATCATCTCCGTCAACAACTGTCCGGTGTGCAGCATTGGCATGTCGTATGCAAACGAGGCACAGAAAAAGCAGTGGCTGATGCCGCTGGCTGCCGGAAAAATGTTGGGTGCGTTCGCACTCACCGAGCCGCATGCCGGCAGTGATGCATCGGCCTTGCGCACTACCGCCACGCGTGATGGCGACAGTTATGTGCTCAATGGCGTCAAGCAATTCATCACCAGCGGCAAAAATGCCGATGTCACCATCGTGCTGGCAGTGACCGACAAGGCGGCTGGCAAGCGAGGCATCAGCGCTTTCTGGGTACCTGTAAATACGCCCGGTTATATCGTTGCGCGTGTTGAGGAAAAGCTCGGCCAGCATTCGTCCGATACCGCGCAGCTAATTTTCGAAAATTGCCGTGTACCTGCCAATCAGATGATCGGTGATGAGGGCATGGGTTACAAGATTGCCTTGTCTGGTCTGGAAGGCGGCCGTATCGGCATCGCTGCGCAATCGGTGGGCATGGCGCGGGCTGCCTTTGAGGCGGCATTGCTCTACGCCAAAGATCGACAGAGTTTCGACAAGCCCTTGTTTGAACATCAGGCCGTGCAGTTTCGCTTGGCCGACATGGCCACGCGCCTTGAGGCAGCGCGCCAGATGGTCTGGCATGCGGCGAGCATGAAAGATGCGGGTTTGCCTTGTTTGAAAGAAGCAGCGATGGCCAAGCTGTTCGCCAGCGAAGTCGCTGAACAGATCTGCAGCGAGGCGATACAGATTCATGGCGGTTACGGTTATCTGGCAGATTTCCCGGTCGAGCGTATTTATCGTGATGTACGCGTTTGCCAGATTTACGAAGGCACCAGTGACATACAAAAAATTCTGATTGGTCGTGCGTTAGCGTAAATTCGATGAGTAAAAACAACAAGCCTTGCCCTTGTGGTGGGCCATCGCTGGAAGAATGCTGTGGCCGTTTTTTAAGCAAAGAAAATAGTCCCGAAACAGCGGAACAGCTGATGCGCTCGCGCTATACCGCTTATGCGACTGGCGATGAGCATTACCTTAAGGCCAGCTGGCATCCGTCGACTTGCCCATCGGAGCAGCTGACTGATGCGTCGATCAAATGGCTGGCGCTGGAAGTACGCGCTGCTGCAGAACAGGGTGATGAAGCGACGGTGGAATTCGTCGCACGTTGTCGAGTTGGTGGCCGCGGGCATCGCTTGCACGAAACCAGTCGTTTTGTGCGTGAGGCAGGGCAGTGGTTGTATCTCGATGGTACGTTTGAAAAAAATGACAAAGGTCAGTGAGCATGCCCGTTCTTGAATCCCGACTCAATCCACGCTCCGCCGAATACCTGGCCAACGTTACTGCCATGCAGGCATTGGTGGATGATCTGCGCGCACATTGTGAAAAACTGGCGCTCGGCGGCGGCGAGGACGCGCGCAAAAAGCACACGGATCGTGGCAAGTTGCTGCCACGCGAGCGTGTGAATCAGTTGCTCGATCCCGGCACACCTTTTCTGGAATTTTCTCAGCTCGCGGCATTCAATATGTATGACAATGCCGCGCCATCGGCGGGCATCATCACCGGCATAGGTCGCGTCAAGGGGCAGGAGTGCGTGATCGTCTGTAACGACGCTACCGTCAAAGGCGGCACTTACTACCCGATGACGGCGAAAAAACATTTGCGCGCTCAGGAAATCGCGCAGCAGAACCATTTACCTTGTATTTATCTCGTCGATTCGGGCGGTGCGAATCTGCCGAATCAGGATGATGTATTCGCCGATCGCGAGCACTTTGGCCGAATTTTTTACAATCAGGCTCAGATGTCATCGCAAGGCATACCGCAAATCGCCGTGGTGATGGGTTCATGCACCGCCGGTGGTGCTTATGTGCCTGCCATGAGTGATGAATCCATCATCGTCAAAAATCAGGGCACCATTTTTCTCGGCGGCCCGCCATTGGTGAAAGCAGCCACAGGTGAAGTGGTAAGTGCTGAAGATCTCGGCGGCGGTGATGTGCATACCCGGCTCTCCGGTGTGGTTGATCATCTGGCGCAGGATGATCATCATGCGCTCTCGATTGCTCGCAATATTGTGGGTCACCTGAATCGCAGCAAAGCGCCCCAGCTGCAGCTACGCGAAAGCGTTGAGCCGAAATACGATACTCGCGAAATCTATGGCGTGATTCCCACCGATACGCGCAAACCCTACGACGTGCGCGAGGTGATTGCACGCATTGTTGACGGTAGCGAGTTCGATGAATTCAAGGCACGTTTTGGTAGCACGCTGGTATGCGGCTTTGCCCATTTGTACGGCATGCCCGTCGGTGTGATCGCGAACAATGGCATTCTGTTTTCCGAATCTGCGGTCAAGGGCGCGCATTTCATCGAGCTATGCTGTCAGCGCAAGATACCGCTGATCTTCCTGCAAAACATCACCGGCTTCATGGTCGGTCGCAAATACGAAAACGAAGGCATCGCACGTCATGGCGCAAAGATGGTGACTGCGGTGGCGACTGCGGCCGTGCCCAAATTCACCGTCATCATTGGCGGCAGTTTTGGTGCGGGTAACTACGGCATGTGCGGCCGCGCTTTCTCACCGCGCATGCTGTGGATGTGGCCCAATGCGCGCATCTCCGTGATGGGTGGTGAACAGGCAGCCAGCGTACTGGCGACGGTGCGGCGTGATGGTATCGAAGCGCGTGGCGGCAGCTGGTCGGCGGAAGAAGAAGCGGCATTCAAGACGCCGATTCGCGAGCAATACGAAGTACAAGGCCATCCCTACTATGCTAGCGCGCGCCTCTGGGATGATGGCGTGATCGATCCCGCCGATACACGTACCGTACTTGGATTGGGATTGTCGGCTGCGCTGAATGCGCCCATTCCTGAAACGAAATTCGGTCTGTTCAGAATGTGATGCAGAGCGCCGACGATTGGGTAACGCGCAGTCTGGCCAGTGTCTGGCATCCCTGCACGCAAATGCAGCATCACGAAACCATGCCATTAGTGGCCATCAGTCACGGGCGCGGCGCATGGTTGTATGACCATCAGGGTCAGCGCTATCTTGATGCAGTCAGTTCCTGGTGGGTGAATTTGTTCGGTCATGCGAATCCTCGCATTAATGAGGCGCTGAAAGATCAGCTCGATAAGCTCGAGCATGCGATGCTCGCCGGCTTCACTCATGAGCCGGTGGTGCAGTTGTCCGAGCGTCTTGCAGCAAAAACCAACCACGTTCTGGGCCATTGCTTTTATGCGTCCGATGGCGCGTCTGCAGTCGAGATTGCGCTGAAAATGAGTTTTCATTATTGGCGCAACAGCGGGCGTTCGAAGAAACAGGAATTCGTCTGTCTGCAAGGCAGTTATCACGGTGAGACCGTGGGTGCGCTCGGAGTTACCGATGTTCCGGTGTTCACTGAGGCTTATGGTGGCATGTATCGACAGGCGCATGTGGTCATGAGCCCCGATGCGCGTCAGGCAAAAGTAGGTGAGAGCGACGTGGATGTGGCCGTTCGTGCAATACAGGCCATGCGCACCTTGCTTGAGCGCCGCTCGGACAAGATTGCCGCTGTCATCGTTGAACCTCTGGTGCAATGTGCAGTCGGTATGGCGATGCATGATCCCGACTATCTGCGCCAACTGCGTGTACTGTGTGATGAATTTAACGTACACCTGATTGCGGACGAGATCGCCGTGGGTTGTGGACGCACCGGGACTTTCTTTGCCTGCGAGCAGGCAGGCATCTGGCCAGATTTCTTGTGTCTGTCCAAGGGCATCAGTGGCGGCTATCTGCCGTTGTCGCTGGTGATGACCACCGATACTATTTATCGGGCTTTTTATCATCCTGAGGTGACACGCGGCTTTTTGCATTCGCATTCGTATACCGGCAATCCGCTTGCATGTCGTGCGGCGCTGGCGACCTTGCAGATTTTTGATGATGATGCAGTGATACAGCATAACCAGCTGCGCGCACAAAAAATCGCGCAGGCCTTGCAGCCGATTGCAAGAAATTCTTTGGTCAGTCATGTCCGTCAGCGCGGCATGATCGCTGCCTTTGATGTAGAACCGACATTGAGAGAAGGTTTTGCGCGGCGGTTTTTCACCGCCGCTTTGCAAAAAGAATTATTGCTTCGTCCTATAGGCACGACGGTGTACTGGATGCCACCTTTTATGTTGTCCGATGAAGAGGTGACATTGCTGGGCGAAAGAACGCTGGAAGTTTTGCAACTGACGACACAATAAAAAAGCACCGGAGCAGGAACGATGTTCAAAAAAATTCTTATTGCCAATCGAGGTGAAATCGCCTGTCGTGTCGCAGCGACCGCACGCCGCATGGGTATACAGTCGGTGGCGGTGTACTCCGAGGCGGACGCGCATGCGCGTCACGTGGTGTTTTGCGATGAGGCGATCGCCATTGGCCCCGCTGCTGCGAGTGAAAGTTATCTAAATATCGATCGCGTGATTGCGGCAGCAAAGCAGTCCGGCGCAGAAGCAATTCATCCCGGTTACGGCTTTCTTTCGGAGAATGAAGCGTTTGCTGCGGCGTGTGAGAAAGCCGGATTGACATTTATTGGCCCACCTGCCGCCGCGATTCGTGCGATGGGTTCCAAGTCTGCGGCCAAGTCTTTGATGGAAAAAGCGCAAGTGCCCTTGGTGCCTGGCTATCACGGCGACAATCAGGATCCGGTATTTCTTCAGGCGCAGGCTGATCAGATCGGTTATCCGGCGCTCCTCAAGGCCACTGCCGGTGGCGGTGGCAAAGGCATGCGCGTGGTGACGCGCGCGGAAGATTTTGCCGATGCTCTGTCTTCCTGCCAACGGGAAGCGAAAAACAGTTTTGGTGATGCGCGGGTGCTGGTTGAAAAATATCTAACGCGTCCGCGTCATATCGAAATACAGATTTTTGCAGATACGCACGGTAACTGCGTGAGTTTGTTCGAGCGCGATTGTTCGGTACAGAGACGTCATCAAAAAGTGCTGGAAGAAGCGCCGGCACCCGGCATGAGTGCAGAAGGTCGTCAGGCGATGAGTGCTGCAGCTATCGCCGCGGCCAAAGCAGTGTCCTATGTGGGCGCAGGAACCGTGGAGTTCATCGCAAATCAAGACGGTAGCTTTTATTTCATGGAGATGAACACGCGTCTCCAAGTTGAGCATCCGGTGACGGAGATGATTACCGGCACCGATCTGGTGGAATGGCAGTTGCGCGTAGCGGCTGGCGAGCGGCTGCCGCAATTGCAGGATGAGCTCAGCATAAACGGTCATGCGATTGAAGCGCGCATCTATGCAGAAAATCCTGAAAAAGGATTTTTGCCATCGACAGGAAGACTCGATTACCTGCACGTGCCACAAGCCGCGCACTTTACACACGGGGCGCTGCGCATTGATGCCGGTGTCACGCAAGGCGATGTGATTTCGCCCTTTTATGATCCGATGATTGCCAAGCTGATCGTTCATGGAAAAGACCGAGACGAGGCACTGGCACGCATGTCGCAGGCACTGGCGGCTTTTCAGGTGGTTGGGCCGGCGACGAATATTGCTTTCCTTGGCCGCTTGATTGCAAGTGAACCTTTTGCCGGTGCAGACCTTGATACAGGTCTAATCGAGCGTCACCATGACAGCCTGTTTCCTGAACCGCAAACGCTGCCGCTGGCGGTGCTGGCACTGGTGGCGGTCAGCCTCGCGGCTTCAGCGTCGCCCGCCAAAGGCGAGCCTTGGTCACAACTGTCGGGGTGGCGCATGAATGGCACCTATCAACGTAGCCTTGCCTTTGCATCCGAGGCAGGCGCGCAGCCGATACAGCTGTCGTATCGTCGAGATGCGCTGTGGCTCACCGCAGGTGAGTCGGCGGTCGCATTGCAAGATATCAGCGTCAGTCAGGCGGCTGTGCATGTGCGTATGGATGGTCTGCAATTGCAGGGTCATGTCGTCAGGCAGCAGGATATCTTTCATGTATTTCACGCAGGTCATCACTGGCAAATTCTGTGGCGCGATCCGATTGCGCATGCTGGTGAGGGTGAGACAGATGAAGGCCGGCTGACCGCCCCCATGCCGGGCAAAATCATTGCGTTGCTGGTGAGTGCGGGTGAACGCGTTGCTAGAGGCGCACCCTTGCTCATCATGGAGGCGATGAAAATGGAACACACCATCAATGCACCCGGCGATGGCACGGTGAGCGAGTTGTTGTATGCCGTGGGTGACCAGGTGGATGAAGGCGCGCAGTTGCTCAGTTTGTCAGTCGAGGAGGCGTGATGCGTAGCTTGCCTGAAAGCGTCAAGCTGGTCGAAGTGGGGCCACGCGATGGATTGCAAAACGAGAAGGACATCATACCGGCGGTGATCAAGATCGAGCTGGTCGATCGACTGACGGCGGCAGGCTTCGTGAATATCGAAGCTGCGTCTTTCGTCTCGCCCAAATGGGTGCCGCAAATGGCGACCTCGGGCGAGGTGATGGAAAAGATCACGCGCAAGGCCGGCACAATCTATTCTGCGCTGGTGCCAAACATGAAGGGTTTTGAAGCTGCACTGGCAGCGCGCGCGGATGAAATCGTGATTTTTGGTGCAGCCTCGGAGGCGTTTTCGCAAAAAAATATTAATTGCTCGATTGCAGAATCGATAGCGCGTTTTCGTGAAGTTGCACAGGCCACCAAAGATCAGGGCTTGCGTTTACGCGGCAGTATAAGTTGCTCGCTAGGCTGCCCGTATCAGGGTGAAGTTGCGCCGGAGGCAGTAGCTGAGGTGGCGATGCGTTTGCGCGATCTGGGCTGTGACGAAATTGATGTGGCCGACACGATTGGTGTAGGCACTGCGATTCGAGTGCAACAGGTGTTCGAGCGTGTGGCAAAAGTCTTTCCCATGCATCAGCTGGCCGGACATTTTCATGATACCTACGGACAGGCACTGGCCAATATCTATGCAGCACTCGAAGTCGGTGTGAGCATCTTTCATGCGTCGGTTGCAGGTCTGGGTGGCTGTCCTTATGCCAAAGGTGCGACTGGCAATGTGTCGACCGAAGATGTGCTGTATCTATTGCAGGGCCTGAATATCAACACCGATATTGATCTGGATGCCGTCGTGGATGCGGGGCAGTTCATTTCACATTATCTGGGGCGCAAGGCTGTCAGCCGTGCAGGGAATGCGATTGTGGCACGGCGTGCCAATGACCTATCCAGTGAGCGTGCATCATGAGTCCGAAGCTGCAGCCCGGTATACAGTTTGAATGGCAAACGACAGTACCCGAGCATTCGGTCGTACCGCATTTATTTGGTTCGCAAACACCTTTTGCGCTCGATATGCCGGCCGTGATGGCCACGGGCTATATGGTGGGTCTGATGGAGCTGGCCTGTACCCAAGGCATCATGGATTATGTGGATTGGCCCAATGAGCAGAGTCTGGGGACGCATGTGAGTTTTTCTCATCTTGCTGCAACGCCACCCGGCATGACGCTCACCATTCGCGGTGAGGTGATTGCTGTCGAAGGCCGGCGTGTACGATTTCGTGTTGAGGCCTGGGATGGCGTGGACAAGATCAGTGAGGGTGAGCATGAACGCGCTATCATCACCCCCGAAAAATTTCATGAGCGCTTGAATGACAAAAAACGCCGGGCCGGTTTATGAGCCTTGCGTCCATTTTCCACGTAAGAAAATTCTGATTTCATGGACTTGAAAAATTTCGATCCTGTGACGCATACGGGTCCGCTGCCATCACCTTGCATCAATATCTGTCAGATGGAAGAGGCCACAGGATGGTGCAAAGGTTGTCAGCGCACGATCGATGAAATCATTGACTGGGGTGTCGCGCCAGAAGCAAAAAAACGACAGATCTGGCTGGCCATTCACGCACGTTGGACGGCAAAATAAGCACTTTCATCAAAATAGCTCCTGCGAGTTTTGATGTAAGTACGTTTTGTCGTTTTCTTCGTTGGCTTCCTCAAGGACACTTCATGCAGCCAAGTTTTTATCAGCCAGCCTCCGCGGTGACCGGCCCGGCTTACAGCCCCTGGTTCAAAATGTTAGCGACGCTGTTTACTTTTGGATTGGTTGCCTACGGCATCAGTTTCTCTATGCGGTTTTCCCTCGAAGCCTATGGCTGGGGCGTGATTTTGCTGATGCTTGCCGCGCTGGCGCTGTTACTCGTGTCCTTTTACGGGTTTTTGCATTCAACCATCACGATTGACGAAAAAGGCATCAAGCAAACTTGGGTAATTAATCGCCAGGTACTCTGGCCCGATATCCGGGGTGCAAAAATGATTGGCATACCGCGCGCAGGCTGGCTGTCGCCGCCACGATTGGTGGTACGTACCGGGACGGCTTTTTATACGTTTAACGGCGGCACTGAAGCTTTGCTGACTGAGTTTGCCAGAATATCCTTGGCTTACGAGATGAAAAAATGAATCTTCCTGACTCAATGCAGGTACTGGAGCGCGGCTGGCTGTCGTCCAATAACATTGTCTTTATTGGCAAGGACAAAACAGCCATCGTTGATACCGGTTATTGCACGCATGAGAATCAGACATTGATTTTGCTCCGTCATGTGCTGAAAGGCCGGACGCTGGATGCCATCTACAACACGCATCTGCATTCCGATCATTGCGGCGGCAATCATATTTTGCAAACCCATTTTCCTGGGGTGCGCACCTTCGTTCCGGCAGCAGAATTTAATCGCGTACAGAACTGGGAGCGATCGCAGTTGACCTTTGAGGCCACGGGTCAGCGTTGCGAACGCTTTCGTGCGGATGTCAGTGTTAATCCTGGTGACAAGATCCTTCTCGGTGATCTAGAGTGGACAGCACTCTGCGCACCCGGCCATCATCCTTATTCCTACCTTTTGTTTTGCGAGACGCATGGCATATTGATTTCAGCCGATGCTTTGTGGGAGAAGGGTTTTGGTGTCGTTTTCCCCGCGCTGGATGGCATCTCGGGTTTCAGAGAAACGCGCGCTACGCTGCAGATGATTGAGGGGCTTGATGTGAGACTCGTCATACCCGGTCACGGCAAGCCATTCACTGATGTGAAACAGTCAATCGAAGTTGCTCATTCGCGCATCGATTATCTCGAAGCCGACCCACTGCGTAATGCACAAAACGGCATCAAGGTCTTGCTGAAATTCTTGCTTATGGAACGTCAGCGCATCAAGCTCTCGGAAGTGCCCAAGCTGCTCAATTCAATTCCCTTGGTGAAATCTGCTAATCAGCGGCATATGAATTTCGGGAAAATTCATCTCGCGCACTGGGCAATTACACAGCTGCGCCGCGCGGGCGCGCTGGATGTACAGGATAACTATCTGGTAGATGTTGAAGCGAAGACGGGTTGAGCACTTGTCGTGTAAAAGCGAACGCGCGAACGAAAATTCAGGCGCCTTCAACAATAAACAAGCGACCTTGCGATGCAGCCTGTCGCAGGGCTTTCGCTTCCTTATAAGCGGGTGAGTCGTACCATGCGCGTGCCTGCGATAGCGATGGAAACTCCAGAATAACGGTGCGCATCTGATCATGATGAGCATCATCCACGCCTTCGCACTGAATGCGTG
>JACCDN010446807.1_pt1 | contig 22753 bp, 23 predicted proteins | sample 7441691 | NCBI WGS metagenome assembly JACCDN01 (sample SAMN15323439, study PRJNA562643) | freshwater metagenome | isolation source: river surface water | place: USA:Blue River Watershed | collected 2017-08-16 | reverse complement strand
CCGTGGAACAGGCGTTGGCCCATACTATCGAAAACAAAGTGGAAGCGGCTTACCGCCGCAGTGATTTGCTCCCTAAGCGGAGGGACTTGATGGAGGATTGGGCGGAGTGGGTCCGGACATGAGTCGCAAGAAGAAAATTCCCGAAAACGAGCCATTTTTTGACGCTGTTGACGATGCGGCTTGGGATGAAATTTTCCGCGCTTCAGGCCATGAGAATGGCTCGACCGACCTTTCGGAGACATTTCTCAAAGCATGGGGCGCTCTTCAGAGCGAAGGGCGGAGCTCTTCGGATGAAGCGCGGGGCGCGATTCCACAAATGTGGCGGGAAATCGCTGCCGGTCAAGCAGGAACCACTGAAACAACCGAGTGGGCGGCGGAAATAGCCAAGCGGGTCGTTAGTACGCTGCTTGCCGAAAAGCCTGACTCTACCGCTAGAGGTAAATTTGCAATTTGGTGCCTGGGTCTTAAGGGAAGAGCCGACGAAAATTATAGCGCCCGCCAATATTTGGGGGCGTTTCTAGCGGCGGAACGTTTTGACGTTCTGGACGATCAAGGCCATACAATCGTCCCGGCAAAAAAAGCAAATAAGGATAGGAAGCGCCTAGCACGACTGTTGCGATACATGCGGGATGGCGGATATTATTCTGATTTGAACGACAAGTCCGCTATTAGTCGCATTGGGCGTTTAGAAGACGAGATATTTGACGGTCGCTAAATATTCTCGCAAAGGTCCTTATCTTCGAGAATTTTTTGTCGATAGTTACCTTCGCTGTCATCCACTGAGGAGCAGCGACATGCATTATACAGATTACCAAACAGATACATTCGTCCGACTGAAATCAATCGTCGGCGACCACCGGTCAGGCGCAAAGGGCATTTTGCCCATTGCTGCCTCGACGTGGTGGGCTGGCGTCAAGTCCAGCCGCTACCCCAAGCCCGTTAAGCTCGGGCCTCGCATCACAGCTTGGAAACTGGACGACGTTCTCGCCGTGGCAAACAACGGCTGACGTCCAATAGCCCACTTCAAATTAAAAACGCGCTTCCCAACGATGAGGCCCTAAAAGGTAAGATACTATGGAAAATATACCAATTATTCCTCTGCCAAACAAGAATGATATCCAGCACTTTTTCGCCAACACTATCGCGAATGACGTCCATCTCGTGGCATTTTTTGGCAATAGGAGCTCGGCGGCAAACTTCGGCGACGACTATGCCGAAGCTGCCAAGTTTGCCTATGAGGCCAACGCCAAAGGCGCAAACGTCTACTGGACCGTCAATCAAGTCCGGCCTGATTGCCATAAGAAGTCCACGAAACAGGACGTTATCGGCGTCCGCTTCGTTCACTTGGACGTTGACCCGCCAAAAGACGGTGGCCCTTTCGATAAGGCTGCCATATTACGGAGGCTCTCTGATCTGGAGGCTCCGCCTAGCGTAGTTGTGGACAGCGGAAACGGTATCCAAGCCTTCTGGCGGATCGACGGAAGCTCATCTTCGGAAGACGTCGAGGCCTTTAACCGGGCTGTGCGGGACCGCTTTGGTGGCGACAACGTTCAAAACATTGATCGCGTCATGCGCGTTCCAGGAACAGTAAACTGGCCTAATGAAGCCAAGAAGGCGCGCGGCTGTACCCCTCGCCTCTCCTCGGTTTTGCAGGAGGACACTGGGACGGTTTGCAACATCGACGAGTTGCGCCGTGTTTTCCAGCCGGTTTCTTGGCAGGAGGAGGCCCAGAGCGAGGCTTTCGGCGCAGAGGTGGCTGTCGCCCACGCGCCTCTCCTAAACGCCAGCGATCTGGGCCTTGGCCAAGACGATGCTCTGCGGATCCTGATTGAAAATCCACGCGGGGAGGACAAGAGTAAGGATACTCTTTGGTTTTCCGTTGAGGCCTTCAAACGAGGGCTATCGCCCGAGCAGATTTACGGCGTCCTGATGAACGCAGAAAACGCCGTCTCTGCACATTGCCTCTCCCAGGCCGGCCGTGGGATGCCAGAGCGGGCTGCAAAAAGGGCCATTGCGCGTGCAGCGGAGGAGACAAGCGCCCTTCGTCGCCTGACCCAGCGGCAGGAAAACCAGGAAATCGCAGGCGGCAAGTTCGATCAACCGCCCACGGCCAAACTGTGGACGCTAGAGGCAATGCTTAACGAATGCGTTTTCATCGCGGACGGCAGTCGCGTTGCGGATCTTAGCCGCCCTAGGAGCAGCCTTCCCATTGCCGACTTCCGTAATCAGACGGCGGCTTCGACGATGCTCACAACTGCCCGCGGGGCAAAGGGTTCGACGCGCGTCACAAAGGCACAGGTAGCCCACGTCTGGCTCAACCACGAAATGCGCAAGACTGTTGAGACTGTGACGTTCGAGCCGGGAGGAGGACAATTCGCTCTCTCCCCAGACGGCCGGGAGTCGCTCAATATCTGGACGGGGTTTCCGGCCTTTCCAGAACCCGAGGATTGGGCACAGCGGGTGGAACCCTTTCTTGACCAAGTGCAATGGCTCTTCGGCAAAGAGACTGAGCCGTTTCTCGATTGGCTCGCCCACCTCGTCCAGAGGCCGGGAGTTCTGCCCAGCTACGGCTTCCTTCATATAGCACCAAACCAAGGGATGGGGCGTAATTGGATCGCAACGATTCTCGTTCGTGTCCTCGGCATATATGTCGAACCGGGCTTTAACCTCACCGCTTCACTAAAGGACGGCTTTACCGGCCGTCTTGCCGGGAAGCTCTTGGCTATTGTCGACGAAATCGACGCAGGGGCCGAGCGGTTCAAGGTTGCCCAAGAGCTCAAGAAGATCGTCACGGAAGAGCGTCGTCTGATTAACGTGAAGTTCGGCCGCCAGCATGTGGAGAGGAACGCGGTGCGGTGGCTAGTGTTCTCAAACAGCAACAGCGCCCTCCCTCTGGAGGACGGGGATCGCCGTTTTTACGTGTCCCGGTGTGACGAGCGGCCAAAGTCAGCGACGTATTACTCCAAGCTATACAGCCTTAAGGACGACCCAGCTTTTCTTGGTTCCGTTTCCCGGTTACTACGAGAACGCGATATTTCATCCTTTAGGCCTGGCGCTATCCCGCCAATGAATGCCGCCAAGGCCGCTATGATCGATAGGGTAAGGACGGACTCCGAACGCATTTTGCGGCGGGTGGGGGCTGATTGGCCTGTTGAGGTGATTACGAGCCATGAGATCGAAACCCTCCTCGGCGAGGACCGCCCAAGGGGTACGGCGTTGAGGTACGAGCTTGATCGGGCGGGCTTGGTCAAACTCGGGGACTGGAAAGACAAAGCAACTAGGCGGCGCGTTAACTCCTACGCTGTACGCAACGCCCAACTGTGGGCGAGTGCGTCACTTGCGGCCGTCAAGGTCGAAGCGGAACGCTTGCCGTTCGCCCGGAAAGAAGACGCGCTCTTTGGTGGTAACATGGAGGGCGACGATGACTTTCTCTTCTAAAACGACTTAGCCCAAAAGCTATTAGGCCGCGATACCGATAGCGGCAACGGGACCGGCAAGAACCGGATCATTTTTGGGACGTCTGTACCGCTTGTCCAGTCAGTCTCTGGGGGTTTAAGAAATCAACGTATATACCTTTAGTTGATATGTTGATTTATAGAACCCGCTCAAATCAAAGGCACAGACGGGACAGACGCCCCAAAATTGGCTAGTGGGGTAAAAGCCCGCCGTGCCCTTGGGCCAGAAAGAAGGCGCCACCCAGATAAGCAGGAGCTGAGATTCCAACCCCGCACGCGTTTTCAAACAATGATATACGCGTCCTAGAAAATGTGTAAAAAATGAGTCATCTTAACAATTCGGGGGTGCTCTATGTTACGTAAGTTGAAAGTCATCTTACCGATTGCGGCATGCCTCGCTCCGTCGTCTGCATTCGGGGCAACCGGAGACATCATCGCCGGAACCGCCTTCTTTTATAACGGTGATGGAGATATGTTCACAAATCGCCACGTCGTCGACCAATGCGATCAGCAACGCATCCTAGTAAAGACTTCGGACGGACGGGTGTCTCTGGCCCAAGTCATAGCAGTCAGCGAGGAGAGCGACCTCGCGGCTGTAACAACCTCTTTAAAGCAAAACGAATTCGCGTCTATTCGGGTGTACGATGATGGTTACATAAGTTTGCCAGATCAAACCGAAGACGTTTTTACTGCGGGCTATTCACGGCCCTTTGAAAATTCTTTTACAATTCAGTTGAAGTGGGGACAAATACAAGGGGACGTTAAATCTACCGGAACGACTGACGCAAGTTCCTTTGTGAACATAGCGAGGATGAACGTAGATCATGGAGCATCGGGTTCCGCTGTTCTCGACTACTCTGGTCTGCTCATCGGGATTGTATATGCGCGCTCACTGGCCCCAGTTGACGATCCAAACAGCTTGTCCGCGTCGGGATATGGCGACAAAATGGCAATGCTCCATAACAATAACGCTATCGTTGCATTCGCAAATAAGCATGCGTTGAAAATCAACGCATGGAGCGAGCAAGCTCGCAAAAATCCAGAATTCATCCTGAGACACCTTGAAAGAATAACCGCGATAGTGATCTGCCCAAAAGCATAATTTACCAATCGCTAAAGAGCCCGCTCCAACCTTAGCTTAACCCTTTTTAATTCGACATCGCGGACCGGGAATAAAACCGAGATCTGACTTCTAATTTATAAGCGCTTTAATGAATCTTGGTATATAGCAAAGTGCACTACAAGCCTTTAGGTTTATATGTTCGCAGGACTATCGATCTCATTTCTCAGTAGACGCTAAAGACAGGTTCCTAACGCCATTCCCCTGCCGGCGGGTAGCACTAGACAAAAAAGTCGATTGGGTGGGCTCGCAAGCATTGCCCATACGGACATCGAGCACCTGCAAAATCACAACAACGCTCTTAGGCGCGTTGATCGCCCCTGACAGCCAATAACGCAGTGTTCGGCCGCTGACACCCAGCCACGCGGCCAAGACTTTCTGTTTGACCCCGATGCGATCAACCAGACGTTTAAAATCTATGTGTCCAATATACCGATCGCGCGGTGGGCGGCCGCCAGTCAGATGTGCGTGAGGCAAAGCATCAATCTCCAGTTACGCCCCTTTTATAGCAGATAGCGTGGGGTCAAGCACTAGAAACAGCGCAATATTTCCTCATTTGCGGGCCGTTAGAAACCTTGCGTTGATTGCTGGCAAACCCTTGTGCATAACAGCGCAACGTCAAGTTAGAACTTAGTCTGGGGGCCTTATGCGAAATGCTTTTATCAATGTCTACCTAACGTTGCTTCTGGCTATGCCGTCCGTTGCCTTTTCTCAGGTCGAAAGCCTAGTAAATGACGGTCGGGTTGCTCCCGAACAAATGGACTTAGCTAGTCTGACTACAAGGGCTGATGCAGGTGATCCCGTCGCGACGGCTCTTCTGGGCTTTATGTACGAACGTGGAATACGCTTAAAACAAGATTATGCGGCGGCTCTTAGTCTGTATCTCGTTGCTGCGGGGCAAGGTAACGCGCTTGCACAGAAAAACCTAGGTTTCATGTATTTCTACGGCAATGGTACCGAAAAAGACGAGGCAGCTGCTTACAGATGGTTTCGGAAGGCGGCAGACCAAGGGGAAGCGGATGCGCAGTATCTACTTGGTCTAATGTCCACAAATGGCGCAGGAACGAAGAAAGATGACGCAATAGCTGCTTTTTGGTTTAGCAAGGCCGCTGATCAGGGCAATGTGGATGCCCAGCTAGTTCTTGCTGAGGCCTATTCGTCTGGCAAGGGCGTGAAGCAGGACGACGCGACAGCAGCCCTTTGGTTTAAGAAAGCTGCTGATCAGGGCAACGTGGAAGCGCAGTACATTCTTGCTCTCACTTACGAGATTGGACAAGGAGTCCCTAAAGACAGCGTGGCGGCTGCTGGTTGGTATAGGAAGGTCGCTGACCGAGGTAACGTTGATGCGCAGGAAAGGCTTGGTTATTATTATGTAAACGGCACTGGAGTCGCTCAGGACTATATTCAAGCACACAAATGGCTTAATTTAAGCGCCGCAGCAGGAAACTCAAATGCTGCCAAGAACCGAGACCGCCTAGCCGCCAGAATGACAGCAGCCCAGATTGCAGAGGCGCAGGAGATGGCGAGGACGTGGAGCAAAAAGTGAAGGCGCCCTTGCTGCAGTCGGCATCAGGGTATGCAATTTCGCAAGATGTTCCGTACCGCGAGGTCTAATCTTGGCTAGTACGGCCAGCGACTGTTTCTGCTAGCATTCTGCATTTGCTGTTGTTGGCGCTGAAATTCCTGCTGTTGCCGCTGCCTTTCTTCGTGTTGCCGTTGAAATTCCTGCTGTTGCCGCTGCATTTCCTGGTGTTGGCGCTGCGCATTAATAATTTGTTGCTGGCGCTGCATCTCTTGCATCTGCTGCTGCAGCAAATCTTGCTGACGCTGGGCCTCCGCATTGACGCAAGCTTGATAGGCCTGTTGTGCAGCAAGCACCGCTTCAGGGCCTTGATCAGAGACGTTAGGATAAGCACAGGCAGCCAATGCGGGCGCCGGAGAAAGGCACGCGACGGAACCAAGAATGATCAGGATTTTCTTCACAGCGACCTTCCTCCAAGAACAAACGCCTAATTGTTAGAATATCAGGCGAGGCCCGTCAAACGGTTAGCCTGAACGCTATACACCGGCATTTAAGCTAGCTACGACATACAAATCGAAAAGCACCTGACAAAATTTGACCTTGAAACAATAAAATACCAACCGATGATTGCTCTTTAGGCGATTATTGTAGATCGACGTATAGGCCCATCACAGGACGCAGGGTTTTAAACACCCCCTCCCCCACGGGGGGGCATGCGATCAGCCAGTAATCGGCTGCTGTTTAACTCCTCCGCCAATTTTGTGGTGGGATTAGTGGTGGGTTAATACATATTTTATCTTAATACGCTTATTTATCAAAGGTAAATGGCGGAGAGATAGGGATTCGAACCCTAGGTACCGTCACCGGCACGCCGCATTTCGAGTGCGGTGCTTTCGACCACTCAGCCATCTCTCCGCAAATCATTAGGACTGGTCATTGCCGGCAAACCGGCGTGTCCTGATGACAGAGCGGGCCCATTAACTGATGTTTTTCGCTTTGCCAAGACTGAAGGTTGATTTGCGCGGCATTAGGCATGATATTAGTCACATGACGTCACAAATTCCTCTTCCCGAACAAGCTGAAGCTGCATTTTCCATCGGTGATGTGGTCCGCCACCGCATTTTTGACTTTCGCGGCGTCGTTTTCGACATCGATCCGGTGTTCGCTAACAGCGACGAATGGTATGAATCGATACCCGAGCCCATTCGGCCGATCAAAAATCAGCCATTTTATCACCTGTTCGCTGAAAATGCCGAAAGCAGCTATATCGCTTATGTCAGCCAGCAAAATTTGCTGTCAGACCGCGAGCAAGGTCCGGTCAGCCACCCCGGCATCGGCGCGGTGTTTGAAGGATGGGATGGCAACCAGTATCAATTAAAGCGTTTAATGCGTCAGTGAGTATTTGACGGCATTGCGGCTATCCACTGCCGCAACAATTCCACGCCTTCTTCATGCACCGTTGATCGGCCAAGCTCTGGCATTGCGATGCCCGGATCGGTGCTTTCCATGCGCTTTATCAAAATAGACTGGTCGGGCTGACCGGGGGCGATGATGAAATCAAGATCGCCGCTTGCCCTGCCCGCAGCGACCGGTCTTTTGTCGACGCCGAGTGCCGCAGCGCCCGTCGCAGAACCATCCAGAAACAGGCCGCTATTGCTTGCGGAGCCTTGGGGCGCATGACAATGGCCGCAATTCACCTTCAGATATTGTCGCGCCCTGTCGTCCAGTGAGCCCGTGCGGCTATCATCCCATTTCGGATATGGCTGAAGCCGCGCCAGCGCCGGCGCAGCCTTGACGATAGCGCGTGCGTCCGCTGGCCGGGGAAACGCCATATTTTGCCATACTGGCCCTATCGGCATGATATTTCCTGCCGCCGAGTGGCATTGCTTGCACTGGTTCTTGTTCGGCACGCTGTAATTTACCGACAGTTCATTGCCATCATGGGCGAACGTGACGGGAACCCTGGTGCCGCCAACGCGCAAGTCCGCATCTTTACCATCCGCGCGCCACACATAAGGCAAGGCAACCCAGCCCTGCGCCTGATGCAACAAAACCCGGGTTTCAATAACATTCAGGTCGCCAGACTGGGCCGGATAACCGAAGCTTTTGATAAGGGCGCTACCGACCGGGAAGATCAGTTTGCCGTCGGCATCCGCACCGATTTGGGTCCCCTCGGGCACATAGATGAAGCGTTGTTTTGCGGCATAATCGCTGAACAGCGGGGTACGCAGTTCATAAGGTATCAGTCGGGGCGATGGCCGTGCTGCGCCGCCGTCGAAAAATCCAAAGGCAGATAAAGTCGCCGGATTTTGCGGACCCGCGATGGCAATAGCTGCCGGATCATCCGACGCAGCCGACGTTGCCACGGCGGCTGCGAAAGCCAGCACAAACGGCACTACGAAACGCATTAGCGGATGGCAGCTTCCATTGCTTCAGGCAGAATGATCGTTGGCAATCCGGCAGGCCGCGATGTCGCACGGGCCAATGGTGCCGGTTGCGCCATTGCGGTGTCGGCGGCCACGTCTTTTAGCCCAAGCGATAGAGCGGGGACGTCGTCCTGAATGACCGGCGTATATTCGGATCCACCAGCGCCGTCCCAGAATATAGCAGGGAAGCTTCCGCCCATGGCTGCAGCAATTTCGGCTCCACCGCGAAATTTGGGGTCCCACCCTGCCCGGCTATGTTGGTTGTCCCAGATGCTGACCTCGCGCGGTAACGGGTCATATTTGGGATCCTGAAAAGGAAAGCGATAGCCAACGATCATGATGTTGGTCGTGCCGTTTTCACCAATGACATTGTCAAAGATTTCGACCCTGCGGTTGGCCATAACCATGACGCCTGTTCCGGTCGGAACGTTGGCCACAATATTCCCCTTCGGCGCGAAATTCGGGGTCATGTTGTTGACAATGATATTGCCAAATATCCGGACATTATGTCCGCCCATTTGCGGCAAATTGGGTAAGTCGAACACCAAAACGCCACCTGTATTGCGGGTCGCGATATTATCATGAACATCTGCGTCAAAGCTGTTTTCGATTTCAATGCCTGCGACATTTTCAACCGCCGTTGAATGGCGCACCACGATATTGCGCGACTGCCCCACATAAATCCCCGCATCCGACGCACCGCGCACAAATACCGAGTCAATCAGGACATCTTTGCTTTCGACGGGATAAATCCCATATGCGCCATTGGCGGCCAATGGTCCGCCCGTCCATTCGACGCGCAATTTGTGATAGACGATACGGTCCGCACCCTTTGACTTGATGCCATCGCCTTTGCTGTTCTCCACGGCGAAGTCTCTCAGCACAACATCATCAGAAGTTACCAATAATCCTTCGCCTGCGCCTTGCTGACCGGAGAAATCAAGGATGGTTTCCAACCCGCCCTGCCCCTTTACCGTCACCTTGTTGACGTCAAGCGAGAGCCCGTCAGACAGCTTGAACCGCCCGGCGGCAAGCTCAACCACGTCCCCCGGCTCCGCGGCAATCAGCGCCTCTTGCAAACGCTCTTGCGCGCCTTCACCGGGCGAGACGGCGATAGTCTTTGCCGAAGCAGGTTGAACGAGCGCGCAAAATGCAGCGCCAACGAATAGCAGCTCTCTGATCCTCATCGGCGTAACATGCCTTAGAGAATGATAAATGCAAGCGGGATTAGGATTGGGTGTCCAGTATCCAGTCAACGCCGGCATCGGCGTGGATTTCTGTGCTGTCATAGATCGGCAAAACATTGGCTTTGGTGTCGATGATCATACTCAATTCGGTGCATCCCAGCACAATCGCCTTGATGCCTTCTTGGTCGATTTCGGTGATGAGCGTTTTCAGCGTCCGTTCCGAATCCCGCTTTACGACGCCGTGCATCAGTTCGTCATATATGATGCGGTCAAGTTCTTTCACGTCATCCATTTCGGCGGGCAGTAGCGATACACCATGTTTTACGAGGCGCTGACGATACCAATTTTCCGCCATGACATTTGCGGTGCCAAGCAGTGCAGCCGATTGCACGGCGTCCGCCTTCATCTTGGCGCCCACCGCGTCCGCGATATGGATGAGCGGGATGGAAACCGCCGCTGCGACCGTGTCGAACACTTTATGCATGCTGTTGGCACATATCAGGATGGCGGTGGCGCCAGCCTGCTCCAAACGCTGGGCAGAGGCGGTGAGCACGTCTGCGACATGGGCCCAATCTTCATCCGTGCTGGCTTTGCCAACATCGCAGAAATTGAGGCTCTCGATCAGCAAGGGCGCGTTGCACGTGCCGTTTGTCCGGCGAAGCACCTGTTTATTGATGCGGGCGTAATAAAGTTCGGTCGAATACCAGCTCAGTCCGCCGATCAACCCCAGTTTACGCATATTCGCTACCCCTGACATGAAACAAATACCGCCCCAAGATTGCTCAGGGCGGCCTTTGTTCGTCGATAGCGTGAAGTGACCTAGTGCTGCAAGGCTTTGACGATGTCTTCGCACATCTTCTTGGCATCAGCGAGAAGCATCATCGTTTGGTCCATGTAGAACACGTCATTGTCAACGCCGGCATAGCCCACGCCGCCCATTGAGCGTTTCACGAAGAACACGGTCTTTGCCTTGTCGACATCAAAAACCGGCATGCCGTAAATCGGCGATGTCTTGTCGGTTTTCGCAGCCGGGTTCACAACGTCATTCGCACCGATGATAAACGCAACATCGGTTTGCGCAAATTCGCTGTTGATGTCCTCAAGCTCGAATACCTCATCATAAGGCACCTGCGCTTCGGCCAGCAAAACGTTCATATGCCCGGGCATGCGTCCAGCGACCGGGTGAATGGCGTACTTCACTGAAACGCCCTGCTTCTTCAGCACGTCGGCCATTTCGCGAAGGATATGCTGCGCCTGTGCAACCGCCATGCCGTACCCGGGTACAATGATAACGCTTTCGGCCTGCTGCATCATATAGGCCGCATCTTCGGCGGAACCGCGCTTCCATGGGCGCTGCTCTTTGGCAGGGCCACCGGTTGCGGCTGCCTCTGCGCCAAAGCCGCCAGCGATAACGCTAATGAAACTGCGGTTCATGGCCTTGCACATGATGTACGACAAAATCGCGCCAGACGAGCCCACCAAAGCGCCAGTGATGATCATTGCTGTATTGTGCAGCGTGAAGCCCATGGCCGCCGCAGCCCAGCCAGAATAGCTGTTGAGCATTGATACCACGACAGGCATGTCCGCGCCGCCGATTGGAATGATGAGCAAGAAGCCGATTACAAATGCGAGTGCCGTAATCGTCCAGAATATCCACGGGCTTTGATCAACCGTGAAATAGGCGATGAGACCCAAAATCGCCGCCAGCGTACCCAGATTGATCACATGCCGCATAGGCAACATGATCGGCGCACCGGACATTTTGCCAGCAAGCTTCAGGAACGCGATTACCGATCCGGAGAATGTAATCGCACCGATCGCGATGCCCAAGCCCATTTCAACGCGGCTGACGGGGTTTATCAGGCCGTCCGCGCCATTGATGCCGAAAGCTTCAGGGTTCAAAAACGCGGCAGCGGCAACAAGCACTGCGGCCATACCAACAAGGCTGTGAAACGCGGCAACCAGTTGCGGCATATCCGTCATCGCAATTTTGCGCGCCGTCACCCAACCGATGCCGCCACCGATAAAGATCGCGCCCAAAATTTCGGGCAATGACGCAACTTCATGCGTAACCAAGGTCGTCACAACGGCAATCAGCATGCCAGCCATTCCGAAACGGTTGCCCTGCTGTGATGTCGCTGGCGACGAAAGCCCGCGCAAAGCGAGGATGAAAAAGACGCCCGATATCAAATACGCGAGCATCACCCATGCGGGAGGAGCAGCATGTTCCAACTTAACGCTCCTTTTTCTTGTACATTGCGAGCATGCGCGCGGTAACCGCAAAGCCACCGAAGATGTTCACGCTTGCCAGCGCAACCGCAATCAGACCCAGCCATTTTGCGGTCGGCGAACCACCCGCAGCCGACGCGATCAGCGCGCCCACAATGATGACCGAAGAAATTGCGTTCGTAACCGCCATCAACGGCGTGTGCAGTGCCGGTGTAACCGACCAAACGACATAATAGCCCACGAAACACGCCATCACGAAGATGGATAAAATTGAAATGAAGTCCATGGTGCCCCCTTACGCCAACAGGCGATCATTCACGACCTTGCCATCTTTGGTCAGGCGAATCGCTGCGGTAATTTCGTCGTCATCAGGCAATGCGGGCCTGCCCGCTTCCTTGTCCCAAAACGCGGATAGGAAGTTGTACAAATTGCGCGAGAACAGGGCCGATGTATCCGCGGCCAAATGCGCCGGTGTATTTGAGTACCCCACAATTTTGACGCCGTGCTTAACGACGATCTCATCTGGCTTTGAACCTTCGACATTGCCACCTTGGGCAACTGCAAGGTCAAATATCACCGAACCCGGCTTCATCGTCGCGATCTGTGCATCCGAGATAAGCCGCGGTGCGGGACGACCGGGGATTAACGCTGTCGTAATAACGATATCTTGCTTGGCGATATGTGCGGACACAAGTTCAGCCTGCGCCGCCTTATATTCGTCTGACATTTCCGTGGCGTATCCACCAGCACCCTCACCTTCGATACCGGCAACATTCTCAACGAAGATTGCCTTGGCCCCGAGCGATTCGATCTGTTCTTTCGTCGCGGAACGGACATCCGTTGCCGAAACCTGCGCACCTAAGCGACGCGCTGTTGCAATGGCCTGAAGCCCGGCAACGCCAACGCCCATGATGAACGCCTTTGCTGCACTTACCGTACCCGCGGCAGTCATCATCATTGGAAAGGCGCGGCCATATATAGACGCGGCTTCGATAACAGCCTTGTAGCCCGAAAGGTTCGATTGCGACGACAATATGTCCATCGACTGTGCGCGCGTGATGCGCGGCATGAATTCCATGGCAAGCGCATCCACGCCAGCCTTGGCATAGGCATCAACGCGGGACCGCTGACCAAATGGATCAAGTCCCGCAACGAGCCAAGCCCCCGCCTTCATGCCAACCAAGGCCTTGGGGTCAGGTCCTTGAACACCAAGGATGATGTCGGCGTCCTTCAGAACCGAAGACAGGCTTCCGACTGAAGCGCCCGCGCTTTCATAATCGCTGTTACTGATAGAGGCCGTGGCCCCGGCGTCATTCTCGACGGAGACCGATGCCCCCAATGCGATGAATTTTTTCACCGTTTCGGGCGATACGGAAACCCGCGTTTCGCCTGAAGCAGTCTCTTTCAGTACAGCGATCTTTACCACTTAAGCAGCGCGGCTAGCGATGATGAGAACCACCAAAGCGGTGGCAACAACGGCGGCGACAGTGCCCCATTTGAACAATGCGATGAAACCGGCATAAGTGTCTTTTGCGGGTCCCAGGTCGTGATCTTGTGCCAAAACAGCCTCCATATAAACTTTTATTACGTTGCAGCCTTAACTTGTGATTTTCCAATGCTCAAGCGGCATGGACAAAGAAAATACATAGACTGCTTAATCGGGTCTTTACCCATTTGTCGTATCGCGGACGTCGATGAACATTGGCGGACAGTGAATGCAGGAACGAGAAACCAGATTGTTGATGCTTGTCGATGATGAGCCTGCCCAGTGCAGGCTCGTGTCGGCTATCGCGTCACGCGCGGGATGGAGGACGGTTTTTGCACGTGATGCAGAAACCGCGATCGCGATGCTTGGCACGCAAGATGGTATGATGCTCGACGCTATCATTCTGGACCATTGGGTCCCGGGGGCAGATTCTGCCTCGCTGATTTCGGAACTCAAATCGCGTCGCCCTGCACTCCCGATCCTGTTGATGACGTCCATCGGCTCGAACGAAGCGGTCATCGATGCCATGCGCGCCGGTGCGTCTGACTATATCATCAAGCCCGTCGCCTCCGACCGCCTGATTGCCGCGCTCAGCATGGCGGCGGACAAAAGCAAAGAATTGGGTGAGCTTCACCCGCTGACCGAGAAAATTACCCAGCCATTGGCGTTCGAAGAAATCATCGGTTCCGCGCCAGCATTACGCACAGCGCTGGCCATTGCCGCAAAGGCCGCACGCAGCCGAGCCCCCATCTTTATCGAAGGCGAGCATGGCGTGGGCAAAGAGGTCGTGGCCGACGCCATCCAAGCCGCAAGCCCGCGCGCGAAGCTTCCTTATCTAAAGATCAATTGCGGCGCGATTGCATCCAATCTGCTCGACTCTGTATTGTTCGGGCATGAAAAAGACGCGTTCGCGGGCGCCTTTAACCGGCGCATCGGTATATTTCAGCAGGCTGAGGGCGGGACGGTGTTTCTGGATGAAGTGGATTTGCTGCCGCCGGAAACGCAGATCCGGTTGGTCCGGCTCCTCACCCAAGGTGAAATTTCCCCACTGGGTGCCACACATAGCTATCGCATTGATGTCCGCATTTTGTCGGCCAGCAACGCGTCATTGGCAAACAAATTGGCCGACGGTCAATTTCGCGAAGACCTATATTACCGATTGAATGTGGTGCAGATGACCATTCCCCCCTTGCGCGAACGGACGTCCGACATACCCGCACTCGCCCGTCATTTTCTCGGTCGCATGGCCAGCCAGCCGGGGCTTCGCAGCCTTGGCATCACCGATGAGGCATTGGCGATGCTGCGCGGATATGACTGGCCGGGCAATGTGCGCCAGCTGCAAAGCGCGCTGTTCCGCGCCGCGGTCCTGTCCGAACGCGACGCGCTGACGCCTGAAGAATTCCCCCAAATATCGGCGGCCGTTGGGGTGCCGGGCAATGGCGGATCGGGCGGCGCTGGCGCCAATGACGGCATCGGCGTGACGCTGTACGAAAACGACGGGAATATGCGTCCGCTCGAGGAAATCGAAGCGGACGTTATTCGGCTGGCCATAGGGCATTATCGCGGCAGAATGACCGAAGTCGCCCGCCGCCTCGGCATTGGACGATCGACCCTGTACCGTAAGCTCGCCGACCTTGGGATCAGCGACGCGGCTTAAGCGTTTTTGCCGAGCAACGCCTGCGTAACCCAAAATCCAGCAAGCGACGCCGAACCCGTCAAAAATGTGCCCCAGATGATGTCGAGTATGGTGACTTTGGTGCTCCACACTTTCAACGTGGAAAAGTTGGTCAGATCATAGGTCATATAGCAAAAGAAGCCGAGCATCGCGCCCCACAGCAATGCGGTCTGCCATTTGCCCGAATGCAGCGCAGGTCCGACCGCAAAGATCATCATGCCCAATATATATAAGATATAGAATATGATAGCCGGCCCCATGCGGAACCCGCCCTTCATCAGCAGCTCACCAATCTCTGGCTGGTAAAGCCGCGTATACATATTGCGCAACCAAATGCTGTCGATCATCGCGAACGCAAGCCCGGTGGCAATGTAACCAACTATATATTTCAAGAGCATCTCAGTTTCTCCCTAAATCTGGTTCTCTTTTGCGCGATGGCGGCCGCGTCAACAAGACAGCCAAATAATGGTAGCTTAGGCGCTCGCGGTCAACGCCGCATCGCGCATCCCGCGCCATACCTGCACGGCTTGCACGGTTTCGGCGGCATCATGCACCCGAATGATATGCGCACCTTGTTCAACCGCCTTCATCGCCAGAAAAATGGACCCACCCAAACGGTGTTGCGCGTCCGCCTCATTGGACAGTGCACCGATCAAACGCTTCCTGCTCGCGCCAAACAATATCGCGCAGCCCAGCCCATGGTAGACCGACAGATTGTTAATGATCGCGAGATTTTCGGTCAGCGACTTGCCAAAGCCAATGCCCGGATCGACAAGTATTTTGTCGCGCTTTATGCCCGCCGCTTCAACCGCTTTTATGCGCTCCTCAAGCCAATCAAATACGTCGCAAACAACATCGTCATAAACCCCGTTTTCATGCGGGTCACTGCTCTGGCTCGGTGCGTGCATCAGAACAACGGGAACATCGCTGACGCGTGCGACTTCAAGCGCCCGATCGTCATATAGCAACGCAGAAATGTCGTTGATCATCCCCGCGCCAGCGCGGACCGCGCCCTCCATGACCGAGGCTTTACGCGTATCGATAGAAACCGCCGTCCCTGCACCCGATAATCGGTGGACCAGCGGCTCCACGCGGGCAAGTTCATCGCCTTCCCACACAAGTGGCGCGCCGGGGCGTGTGGATTCACCACCAATGTCGATAATCGAAGCCCCTGCGCTCGACATCGCGAATGCAGCTTCGGCGGCGACATCAACGTCAACATTCTTCCCACCGTCTGAGAAGCTATCGGGCGTGGCGTTAATGATGCCCATCACATGCGGCTGATCGAGCCTGATGGTCCGCGCGCCCATGTGCAATGCGGGCCGGACCGCAGTGATGCGCTCGAATAATATGGCCGCCTTTTGGCGCTCTTCATCAGGAAGTGCGTCCGCAAATTGGTCCCATTGGCGGACGGATACCATCTGCCGCTGCGTTGACGCTGCGGTTCGCTGGATAACCTCAAATTGCGAGAACCACAGCATATGGCCTGCGAGCCGCAAGCATTCACCTTCGTGCCGCTGGGGGCTTTCCACAAAGCCGGTGGGACGAAGATAGATTTTGTTCATGGTTCCGTGGCGAGCAAATAGGTCTGGCGCAAATCGTCAATCGGCTTCAAGGCGCCGTCGGCCGCAGCATAATGCCAGTATGTCCATCCATTGCAGCTTGGTGCATTTTGAATGGTGGAGCCAACCTTATGGATGGAACCATCAACGGCCCCGCACAGGATAGACCCGTCGGCGCGAACAACGGCTTCAAAATTACGCTTCCGGTCGAATATTTTTGTGCCGGGGTTCAGATAACCCGCCTCAACCAACTGGCCAAAGGCGACCTTTGGTGCAGACTTTGGTGACTGCATGGTTTTGATGGCGCTTTCGTCCAACGGCAGTGCGGCCGCGATGCGCTCTTCAGCGACTTCGCAATAAACAGATTCGCGTTCGCAACCAATCCAGTCACGACCCAAACGGCGCGCAACGGCGCCAGTTGTGCCTGTGCCAAAAAACGGATCAAGCACGACGTCGCCCGGTTTCGTACAAGCGAGCAATATGCGGTACAGCAATGCCTCTGGCTTTTGCGTTGGGTGCGCCTTGGTACCATTGCGCTTCAACCGTTCTTGGCCGCCGCAAATGGGGATCAACCAGTCGGAACGCATCTGGAGTTCATCATTCAGCGTCTTCATGGCACGATAGTTGAATGTGTATTTCGACTTCTCGCTTTTCGATGCCCAGATCAATGTTTCATGGGCGTTGGTGAAACGCGTGCCTTTGAAATTCGGCATCGGATTGGACTTGCGCCAGACGATATCGTTCAAAATCCAATATCCGGCATCTTGCACAGCGGTGCCGACGCGGAAAATATTGTGATAGCTGCCAATCACCCACAATGAACCATCGGGTTTCAAAATGCGCCGCGCCTCGGCAAGCCATTCGCGGGTGAACTTGTCGTAAATGGCAAAGCTGGCAAACTTGTCCCACTCGTCATTTACGGCATCAACCTTGCTGTTGTCGGGACGCAGCAAATCCCCGCCGAGCTGAAGATTATAGGGCGGGTCAGCGAACACCATGTCGATGGAGCAATCGGGCAACGAACGCATGGCTTCGATGCAGTCCATCCGCAAAATCTGGTTCCGCGGCAGGTCATGGACCTCAACCGCCTTCGATTTTACTGCTGGTCTGATTTTCTCGATGACGCCCACGGCTCACTCCTCAAAACTGAATGACACTGCGATGAGTCAGCGCGGGGGCAAGGTCAAGGACGTTCATAACATAAGGATTCATCGCGAGTCGCACGATCTAGGGTCATTTAGATGGAACGAAAGGAGTCCGGCACAAGATATGGAGTCTGGCGATTCCCACGGGACTCAACCGGTAGTGGTGTTGCCCGAATGACTCACTGGCCAAAAAAACTCACAGCAAAAGCATTTGTGACACGGGCGCGAAGCTTTTGCGGTGCAGCGGCGTTGGTCCGTGCAAACGCAAGGCGGCCAAATGGTCCGGCGTTCCGTACCCCTTGTTCCGTTCCCAACCATAATGTTGATGCTGCTGCGCCGCTGCGCACATCACCCGATCACGATGTTCTTTCGCGATGATGGAGGCCGCAGAAATGCAGGGCTCAAGGGCATCGCCGCCAACAATGGCCCGCGCATTCCACCGCCATTCGGGCCGACGACCCGAAGGTGTCATATTGCCATCGATCAGCACTTCCGTTGGATCGTACCCAAGCTTCGCGCACAAGCCCTCAACCGCGCGTGTCATGGCCAACATCGTCGCGCCGAATATGTTCAATCGGTCGATGTCATCAACATCCACAATGCCTACCGCCCACTGGCACCGGCGTTTGATGGTTTCTTCCAACTCGGCACGGCGCGCGGCACTGAGTTTCTTGCTGTCATTCAATCCAGACGGGCGCGGTTTGCACAATAATACCGCGGCAGCCACCACTGGCCCCGCAAGTGGCCCGCGCCCTGCCTCATCAACACCGAAAATCATATGCGCCAGGCGGGATACCGCCGGTTCTCGCCCGCATGGTACAGGCACACCATATTCCCGGCAGGATCAAGCAACCGCGCCTCGCGCCAACCCCAGCTTTCGTCCTGCGGCATTTGTTCGAAAATATATCCTTGGCTGGTGAGTTCGGTCACCCATGCATCCAACCGCTTGCTTTCAAAATACACCACAGTCGATGTCGCGCAGTCATCATGTTGATGGATCGAAAGGGTAATGCCATTGGGCATTTCAAACCGCGCGTAGCCGTTGTCGGGGCTGTCGACGATCTGTTGAAGACCGAGCGTTTTGTAAAAATCGACAGAGGCCGCATAATTGCGACAACCAACGGTGACGTGATTGAGCGAGGGTCCAGCAACCATCGCATCTTCGCGCACAGCTTGGTGCCCCATCGGCCCGTGACCTTGACCAAGCCCAGGCGCGTCGAGCAGCGCCAAGCGCACGAACACGCGCGCACGTTCGATGGCGGGAATGAGCTCCATACCCTGCCCCAACCCCGTCGCAATCGCCGTGGCCAAGGTGCAACCCGTTCCGTGCGTACTGCGCGTTTCAATCCGCGCGTCACTCCAGCTTTCGCTTAAGCCCGGCGCGACGTGAAGTTCATCCACAATCTGGTCGCCGTCCGCATGCCCGCCTTTGATAAGCAACGATATGCGCCGCCCCAGCAAGCTATCCTTCCCGCCGAGCGCCTGCAGTTCAGGCAGATTGGGCGTCGTCAGTGTCGCAAGCCGCATAAGCCGTTCAAATGCGGAGATGGTATCGGCATCCGCCAGCACAGCGCCACTGGTCGCCACCATGACAGGGTCGAATATGATCGGACATGATAGTTCCGAAAGACTGTCTGCAACGGCATGTGCCGTGGCCGCATTTCCAATCATCCCGATCTTTACGGCATCCACGCCAATATCGCTCACAACGGCCGCGATCTGGTCAATGACCATCTGCGTTGGCACCATATGCACCGCATCGACACCCAGCGTGTTCTGCGCGGTAATTGCCGCAATCGCGGTCATCGCATGACCGCCGAGCATGGTTACCGTCTTAATATCCGCCTGAATACCAGCGCCGCCGCCGCTGTCGGACCCAGCGATGATCAGCATGCGCGCGGGTGTGTTGTGGGGCATCAGGCCGCAGCTGCCCTCACAGCGTCGCATATGCGGTCAACGATCCGCTCGACTTGTGCCGCATCATCTCCCTCCGCCATCACGCGGATGACGGGTTCTGTGCCCGATGGGCGGATGACTAGCCTGCCCGTGCCGGCCAATTCGGCTTCAGCATCGGCGATAACCTTCTGGACATGGGCATCTTCCAACGGCTTGCCGCCTGAGAAACGGACGTTCTTCAAAAGCTGCGGCACCGGATCGAACAGATGCAGCACTTCGCTGGCTGGCTTCCCGCTCTCGACGAGCTGCGCCAATACTTGAAGCGCGGCAATCGTGCCGTCGCCTGTCGTCGCATGATCCAAAAGGATCATATGCCCCGATTGTTCGCCACCGACGTTGATACCATGCTTGCGCATTTCTTCGAGAACGTAGCGGTCACCCACTTTTGCACGGATGAGTTTTAAATGCTCGCTTTCCAAATAGCGCTCTAAACCAAGGTTCGACATCACCGTCGCAACGATGCCGTCGCCCGTAAGTTTGCCCGCGCGGCGCATCGCGCAGCCAAGCAGCGCCATGATCTGGTCACCGTCGACCACTTGGCCATGTTCATCGACAACGATCAATCGGTCGGCATCACCATCAAGCGCAATCCCAATATCCGCGCCCGACGCGACAACGGTTTCCTGAAGCGTGGCAACATGCGTTGATCCAACCTTGTCGTTGATGTTCTTGCCATTTGGCTCAACCCCGATGGAGGTGACCTTGGCACCCAGCTCCCAAATGGCCGTTGGTGCAACCTGATAAGCTGCACCATTTGCGCAATCGAGCACGACATGTAGTCCATCAAATCGAATATGCTCTGGCACCGACGCCTTCACCGCGTGGATATACCGTCCACGGCTGTCTTCAATACGGCGCGCGCGGCCAATATCGGGGGCATCAGCAAGCGTCAGTCTCTCGCCCAGCAATGCCTCAATTGCCATCTCATCGGCATCGGATAATTTATATCCGTCGGGACCGAACAGTTTGATGCCATTGTCTTCATAGGGGTTGTGGCTGGCGGAGATCATCACGCCAAGGTCTGCGCGCATGGACCGTGTCAGAAGCGCAACCGCAGGGGTAGGAATCGGGCCGAACTGGACCACATCCATGCCCACGCTGGTAAATCCAGCCACAAGCGCGTTTTCGATCATATAGCCCGACAGCCGCGTATCTTTCCCGATGACGACCCGGTGCTTATGCCTACCGCGCAGGAAATGCGTGCCTGCAGCCTGACCGACCTTCATCGCCATTTCCGGTGTCATGGCGCCCATATTGGTGCGCCCTCTGATGCCATCCGTCCCGAAATATTTGCGCGCCATTTTGCTTCCTGCCGTTCTGCGGTTCACGTTGTGAATTTCCACGCTGCCAAGCCTCTCCCTTGCATAGGGAGCGATGGGCTGGCAAGACCCGATCCTATGTCAAACGCTACCCGTATTCTTATCGCCCTTGTTATTGGCCTTGCCCTCGGCATTTTCGTGACCGCGCAGTTGCCTGCCGCTGGCGAAAAACTGGATTTGATCCTCGATATTGTAGGAACATTATGGCTCAACGGCCTTCGCATGACGGTTGTTCCGTTGGTGGTCGCATTGGTTATCACTGGAATAGTCAAAAGCGCGGAAGCGGCGCGGGCCGGACCAATGGCAGCGCGCACCATCAGCTGGATCGTCGTGATGATGTTCATGTCGGCTGCATTGGGCGCGCTGTTGACGCCAATGGTGCTTTCACTTTGGCCCATGCCACAAGAAAGTGCCGCCGCTCTACGCTCGGCGCTGACAACCGCGCCAGCGGTGGCCGAACAACCAAGTTTGCGTGATTTCGTCGTTGCGTTGGTTCCAACCAATCCAATTTCAGCCGCAGCAAGTGACTCCATCTTGCCACTTCTGATTTTCACACTCGTCTTTGCCTTTGCCGTCACGCGCCTTGCGCAAGAGCCACGGGCGCACATGGCTGGATTTTTCAGCGCGCTTGCAGACGCCATGATCCTCGTCATCGAATGGGTGCTAAAGCTCGCACCCATCGGTGTGTTTGCGTTGGCATTTGTCGTCGGCGCGCGATCCGGATTGGCCGCGTTGGGCGCCGTTGCGCATTATATCGCCACGGTCTCCATCGTCGGCATTATCGTCGGCGCCTTTGCTTATCCAATTGCGGTTTTTGCCGGCAAAGTGCGCTTCCGCGAATTTGCCCGTCAGATCGCTCCCGTGCAAGCGTTCGCCGTATCCACCCAATCATCGTTGGCCAGCCTTCCGTTGATGTTGAAGAAGTCAGAGGCGTTGGGCGTTCGTGAGTCCACGGCAGGACTGGTCCTCCCAATGGCGGTGGCATTGTTGCGGGCAACTGGCCCTGCAATGAACCTTGCCGTCGCGCTTTATGTTGCAAACTGGTTCGGCATAAAGCTTGACGCGTTCGATTATGGCGCTGCAATTTTTATCGCCGCACTGACCTCAATGGGCGCGGTAAGCCTTCCCGGCACCGTCAGCTTTGTCACCTCAATCGCGCCAATCTGTATTGCGCTTGGCATTCCCGTGGAACCACTCGCGTTGTTAATCGCGGTCGAAACGCTGCCCGATATTTTCCGGACAACGGGCAATGTCCAAATGGACGTTGCGCTCGCTACCGTCATTGAAGCCCCCGAAAAGGAAAACGCCCATGCAATATCGTGAACTCGGCCACGGCCTGAAAGTCTCCGCCATTGGCGTCGGTTGTATGCCGATGATCAAAGGCGGCAACATCACTTATGGGCAAGATGCTGATCCCGATGAGGCAATCAAAACCATCCATCGCGCGATCGACATCGGCATCACTTTTTTCGATACCGCCCAAATTTATGGCCCGTTCCAGAATGAAGAACTGGTCGGCGAAGCTATCAAAGGCAAACGCGACGGGTTGGTTATCGCCAGCAAATTCGGTTTCAAATTCGACGGCGGAAATATCGTCGGTGTGGATGGCTCGCCAGCCAATGCAAAATCAGCGGTCGAAGGCACGTTGAAGCGCTTGGGCATCGACTGCCT
>JACCDN010111940.1_pt1 | contig 22754 bp, 21 predicted proteins | sample 7441691 | NCBI WGS metagenome assembly JACCDN01 (sample SAMN15323439, study PRJNA562643) | freshwater metagenome | isolation source: river surface water | place: USA:Blue River Watershed | collected 2017-08-16 | reverse complement strand
GAGGGGTCGAACCTCCAAGGGGCAGTTAGCTATAACACAAAGTTCAGTGGTCGACCCTGGTCGCCTATTGCTAGACGGCTCTATGTTACGTTTATCCCGTGATCCCCACCTCCGAGACAAGGAGGCATGTCTGCCAAAAATTTCATCACCCCACAGTATTAAGAACTTTCATTTGAAGTGCTACATTTGATGTTCCCCTCATTTGATATATCAAAACTAAGGTATTGACCTATATGTTGCAAATATTTTAAGTAAATATTTTAAAATGTAGAAAATATCTAATAAATTGCAATTATATTTATAATTATACAAAAATGGAACCTAAAAACAATGCTAAATTGAATGTAGTCAAAAGCCTAGACAAGCTTGATTTGCAAATAATTCAAACTATGATGCTAGATGCAGAGATTTCTTATGCCGATTTAGGTAAGCAACTCTTTGTGTCGGGTGGTACGATTCACGTGAGGATTAAAAAATTAGAAGAATTAGGCATCGTGCAAGGTAAAAGATTGGCCGTTGATATGAAAATATTGGGCTATGATGTTATTGCATTTATTGGAGTCTACTTAGAGAAAAGTTCGATGTATGATTCTGTGGCACTAGCACTTAAAAATATTCCTCAAATTGTACGTTTGAATTACACTACAGGCAACTATAGTATGTTCGCTGAAATTGTTTGTAAAGACATTCAACAATTGCGTTATGTATTGCATGATGAATTGCAAAAAATTAAAGGGATTGAACGTACCGAAACTTTTATATCCTTGGAAGAAAGTTTTTCTAGGAATGTGAGGATCGTTTAAAAAAAAGGCCGCTCATTGAGCGGCACTTTTCTTTCAATTCAAAACCAGTACTTAAAACTTATATCCGTCATCAGCAACCAATTGTGCACAGATGGTTCTTCTCGCTTCCTTCGTATTAAAAGGGTCCACTTTAGTGAATCGCTTCAGGCCGATATGCATCATACGTAACTCATCGCCTTCTGCAAAACTATTCAATGCATCTTTTCCTGCTTTGTTGATCGCATCTGCTGCATCGTAGATATAGGTTTTTACAATCGCAGTTTGTATAGTCAGTTCTGATGCTGATTTTGTTTTACTTAATTTTTCTAATCTTAATAAAGCAGATTCTGCATGGTATGTAATGATAGACATGTCTGCAATATTCATTAAGATCTCTTGCTCTTTGCTCAATGTCATCATTAATTTTTGAACCGCAGCGCCTGCCACCATTAATATACATTTTTTGAAATTCGCAATTGCCTTTTTTTCTTTTGCAAATGGTGCATCATCTTCGCTTCCAAAATCTGGTATGCTCATTAATTCTTTTTGTACACTCATCGCTGGACCCATCAAATCTAACTGTCCTTTCATCGCTCTTTTTAAAACCATATCTACCGTTAGCAAACGGTTGATTTCATTGGTGCCTTCGTAGATTCTATTGATTCTGCTATCTCGGTAAGCTTTTGAAATTTCATATTCATCACTGTATCCATTTCCTCCGTGAATTTGTACACCTTCGTCTACTACAAAATCCAAGAGCTCTGATCCAAATACTTTTAGCATAGCACACTCAATCGCATACTCTTCTGCACCACCTAATAATGCTGCAGATAAGTCTTTTCCTGAACTGGCTAATTCATGTTCTTTCTCATCAATGTTTTTCGCTACCCTGTACAAAGCAGATTCACCTACCCATAATTGAATGGCCATTTCGGCTAACTTATGTCTTATAGCACCAAATTTTACAATCGGTAATTTAAATTGCTCTCTTGTCTTTGCATATTTCACTGTTGTGGTCAATGCCCTTCTTGCTCCACCAATGGTTGCTGCACCTAGTTTTAATCTGCCAATATTTAAAATATTGAATGCGATGATGTGACCTTTCCCAATTTCACCTAAAATATTTTCTACCGGTACTTTACAATCTTGAAAATACAATTGCACAGTGGATGAACCTTTAATACCCATTTTATGTTCTTCTGGTCCTTGTGTAAATCCTTCCATACCGCGCTCTACAATAAATGCAGTAAACTGTTCACCATCAATTTTTGCAAACACGGTATAGATATCTGCAAATCCACCATTGGTGATCCAACATTTTTGTCCATTTAGAATATAATATTTTCCATCTGCAGATAATTTTGCTGTCGTCTTTGCACTCAATGCATCGGATCCACTATTTGGTTCAGTTAAACCATAGGATCCCTTGTATTCTCCGCTAGCTAATTTTGGTACATATTTTGCTCTTTGCGCTTCCGTGCCAAAATATAAAATAGGTAAAGTGCCAATGCCCGTATGTGCTGCGTTGGCTACCGAGAAGGAATAGCCACCTCCCAAATATTCTGCCACTAGGGTAGAAGTGATAAAATCTTTACCCATGCCTCCATACTGTTCTGGTACAGAAACCCCTAATAAGCCCTGCTCTCCTGCTTTTTCCAATAAACCTGGCATTAAACCTGGCTCAAGTTTATCCATTCTGTCTGCAACAGGTAACACTTCTGTGTCTAAAAACTGGGCACACATATCTCGTACCATAACCTGCTCTTCATTGAACTCTTCTGGAATGAAAATAGACTCGGCTTTTACTTCTTTGATGATCCACTCACCCCCTTGAATTGTTGTTGCCATAAAATATAATTTAATTATTTACTATTCTCGTATACGCGTTGAAACACATTCTTCACAATCTCTATTTCCTCTTTGCTGATGCCTTGTAAAGCTTCATTCATTGTTTGATTGGCTAGCTCGTAAGTCTTTTCCTGTAATGGTTTGGCGGCATCGGTTAAATACACCAAATTTACACGTCTGTCTTCTTTAGAGGCTATTCTTTCAACCAATCCTAATTTTTCAATATTGTCAATCAATCTAGTGATACTTGCTTTATCTCTGAAAGTTCGGGTGCCTAATTCTTGTTGACTCAAGCCATCTTCCTTCCATAAATGGTAAAGTACTGACCACTGTTCAATTGTAATGTCTAATCCCGCATTGCGGAAATTTTTCTGTAACCTTCTGGCTACAGCAGTAGTCGCCATGCCATTGATGACACTATAAAGTTCTCCTCGTTTAAATTGGTTGTTTGGCATATAGTTAGTTATGCAACTAATTCAAAAGTACAACGATTTTAAGCATTCTACCAAATATTTACCCTTTAACTTTGTGGCATGTTGTATTTATTAGATTGGGTTGTAGCCATTTTAACTTGTTTGTATGCCTTCCTACTGCTGGCATACCGCTTTTGGTTTGGTAAAATGCGTGTTTTTCAGCTGAATCAAATTGAACTAGTTAGGCCAGAGCGCGCACGCACTTATTTTACGATAATCATCCCTGCTAGAAACGAAGCTGCCAACATCAAAGCTTGCGTAGATAGTATTTTGGCACAGGACTACCCCAAAGAGGCTTTTGAAATTATTGTGATTGATGATTTCTCTGAAGACGATACCGCTTTTATAGTCAACGCTTTCCATCATCAATTTCCTCAAGTACGTTTATTAAAATTGTCCGACCATTGTAAGGAAGGGGAGACTTTAGCGTATAAAAAAAAGGCAATTGAAATTGCGGTATCCGCTGCCAAAGGTGATTGGGTGGTGACGACGGATGCAGATTGCATCGTGCCTCCAAGATGGTTATTATTATACAATGCTTATATCCAACAACATCAGCCTGCTTTTGTAGCGGCACCTGTTATGTTTATTAAGACGGCTGGTATTTTAAATCAATTTCAGTTACTAGATTTCTTGGCTTTGCAAGGTATCACGGCTGCTGCAGTGGGCGCTGGTAAACACTCTATGAGTAATGGCGCTAATTTGGGTTTTGAAAAAGCGGCTTTTATTGCGGTGGGTGGTTATCAAGGAGTAGACCATATTGCCAGTGGAGATGATATGTTTTTAATGCATAAAATGAAGCAGACCTTACATAAACCTGTGGGTTATTTATTTCACCCCGATGCGATTGTATTGACTGCTGCTATGGATACTTGGAAAGGGTTTATTATGCAAAGAATTCGTTGGGCAAGTAAGGCAAGGTACTATGATGATCGTTCCATTACCTTAGTGTTAACGCTGGTGTATCTTTTTAATTTGAGTTTTGTATTGTTGGCTTTAATGGGCAGTTGGAGTACATTGATTATTGCACTCGCTTTTAAGACTTTCTTTGAGTTGTTTTTCTTGGATCCTGTGGCTGCTTTTTTTAAGTTAAAGCCTGAACTACGATATTTTGTTTTCTATCAACCGATACATATTATATATAATATCGCTGCTGGCTTATTTGGGCAGCTTAAATCCTACTCTTGGAAGGGTAGAAAGGTGAAATAAGCCCCTTTTAAAATAAGAAACGAGCTATTTTTAGTAATTTTGCACTCTAATATCTGATTATGTCTACTGAAACAATACTTACTCAACAGGTCACTCTGTCGGCAAAAGATTTTGCTACTGACCAAGAAGTACGTTGGTGTCCCGGCTGTGGGGACTATTCTATTTTGGCGCAAGTGCAAAAAGTGATGCCTACAATTGGGGTGCCTAAAGAAAATATCGTAATAATAAGTGGTATTGGTTGTAGTAGTCGTTTCCCTTATTATATGAACACATTTGGGATGCATTCTATTCATGGTCGTGCGACGGCGATAGCAAGTGGATTAAAAGCATCTCGTCCTGAATTAAGTGTTTGGATTGTTGCTGGTGATGGTGACGCTTTGAGTATCGGTGGTAACCACACCATTCATATGTTGAGAAGAAATTTTGATGTAAATTTTCTAGTGTTTAATAATCAGATCTATGGTTTAACAAAAGGACAGTACTCTCCAACTTCTGAAGTCAATAAGATTACAAAGAGTACGCCAATGGGTAGCATTGATCATCCATTTAATCCTGCCGCATTGGCATTAGGTGCGGACGCAAGTTTTATTGCACGTAGTATGGATCGTGATCCAAAACATCTACAAGCAATGATTACACGTGCACAGCAGCACAAAGGGTCTTCATTCCTTGAGATTTATCAGAACTGTAATATTTTCAATGACGGCGCTTTTGAAATATTTACTGAGAAAGCTTCTAAGCCGCTACATGCTTTATTTGTTGAGCATGGCAAGCCTTTGACTTTTGGTGCCAATGGTGAGATGGGTATTCGCTTTGATGGCCTTCGTCCCGAAGTAGTGACGATTGGTGATAAGTACAATGCAGATGATTTATGGATCCACGATGAAAAAGATTTTTATAAAGCACAAGTATTGGTCCGCTTATTTGATAATCCTAATGAAGTGGGCGCACATTTCCCTCGTCCTTTTGGTGTGTTCTACACTGCTGACCGTCCTTGTTATGAAGACATGATGGCTTTACAAGTGGAGGAAGCCATGACGAGCAAAGGTAGGGGTGATTTAGATAAATTAATACGTGGTAAAGAAACTTGGGAGATTTTATAATTGCTCTATTGCTCACAAATCGATATAATTTCTTTTTAGAGCTGTCATCACCATGGCCGTCCTTTGCTTTACGGCTAACTTTTTAAAGATGCGATCTCGATAACCATAAATGGTGTAAATACTTTTTTGTAAGTAATCGGCAATCTCTTCGTAACTATAATCTTTGGTACATGCTTGTATAAATTGCACTTCATTGGATGTCAAAGGATTTTTGTTATAATTCAGCGCTTTAATATCAATGCCTTCTAATACGTTTTTGGTAATCAGTTTACATTTATCGGCGGAGAGATTAAATTTAGTTTTTCTTTGCACGCATTTTTTTAAATCTATCATCTCCTCATCCGTGAAGAAAATGCCATTTAACCCATGCTTCATTAAATAACAGATAGAGTTGATTTGCTTTTCATTGGACTTTAATAAAATATAGGTATAACTATTTCTTGCACGAAGGTCTTGTATAATTTTAAGTAATACTTGATGGCCGTATTCATCAGATAGGATACAGAGTGCAATTGTGTCTGTAGATTTTTCAAGGTAAGTATACATGGCTTCTACAGATCCTGTATGGTAGATGACTTTACAATCCTCTTGTTTTTCGAAATATAAGACCATTGCATTTCTGGTTACTATTTTCGCTTCCAAGTAGATGATTGGGAACATGCTATTGTTTTACCAAATTAAACTTATTTTTAGGGTAATCAAATTAGGTATTTATACTTAACAACTTTATGCTCATTTCAATTCATCCCACGCATCCTCAGCCTAGACAGCTTTCTATGGTAGCCGATTGTTTACAATCTGGCGGCATCATTGCGTATCCCACTGATACTATTTATGGATTAGGTTGCTCCATTTTCAAACATGATGCGATTGAGAAAATTTGTGCTATCAAAAAAGTAAATCCTGAGAAAGCTAACCTAAGTTTTATTTGTGCCGACTTGAGTGACCTAAGTTTATATGCGAAAAGTATTGATAATAGTCTTTTTCGTATTTTAAAGAAAGCATTGCCTGGTCCCTTTACTTTTATCTTGCCAGCTAGTAAAGAAGTGCCTAAGATTTTACAGTCTAAGAAAAAAACAATTGGTCTTCGTATTCCTGATAATTTAATTGCGCTATCAATTATTAAAACATTGGGGCATCCTATTTTATCTGCTAGCTTCCCTGGAGAAGAGATTGAAGAATATACTGACCCCGAAATAATTTATGAAAATTGGGGGAATCAAATTGATCTAGTGGTTGATGGGGGGATAGGAGGGGTCAATCCTTCTACTGTGGTAGACTGTACCACAGATGATTACAAAGTGATTCGTCAAGGTGCTGGCGTTTGGGATTATTGATGCCCATTCTTTATATCTTAAAACTTTTTCGGTGATGTTCGCAAAGGCCATGAAGGGCGATGGCTGCGCGATGCGCAGCGGTGCCGTATCCTTTGTTTTGATCCCACCCATATTGTGGGTACTTTTTGTGTAACTCGATCATATAACTGTCGCGAGCCGTTTTTGCAAGGATACTGGCAGCAGCTATATGGGCATAGAGCCCATCGCCCTTTATGATAGTTTGATGGGGTAATTTTTTATATGGGTAAAATCGATTCCCATCCACCGCAATACATTGTGGGCGCTTTTTTAATTGATCCAATGCCAAGTGCATACTTTTGATACTAGCTTTTAAGATATTGATCTCGTCAATCTCTGCTGGTGTTTGTGAACCAATTGCCCATGCAATGGCTGCTTCTTTAATAATAGGTACTAGGGCTTCTCTTTGCTTTTCGCTTAATTTTTTGCTGTCGTTAATCAATGGGTGGTAAAAGTCCTTGGGCAAGATCACTGCTGCTGCAAAAACAGGACCTGCATAACAACCCCTGCCTGCTTCGTCGCAGCCGGCTTCTAGTTTGTCAGATTGATAAAAGTTCAACAGTTGTCCCAAGTATAGTTATTTACTAGGTTCAAATATATCAAAGTCATTTGATATCGCAGGATGGACATCCGTTCAAATTTGTTCACTATTTGAAGTATTTTGTTTTATTTTTTTTCACAAAGCAAAATCATTCTACAGAATGATCGCTATTCTTGCTTTGAATTCTACTTCCTTGTAGATTTACTTAGTAACTTTGTGTCAAGAATGCGTGAGGTTAAACCTGCTTTAACTTTGGGGTATTTAGCTGTAATATTTTATCTATGGAATTACAAGACAAAAAATCTCGTGCGGTGGCCAATTGGTTGATTCTTGGCGTAGTCATGACTATGGTACAAATTGCCCTTGGTGGAATTACGCGTTTAACAGGCAGTGGTTTGTCTATTACAGAGTGGGATGTGGTTACAGGAGCTTTGCCTCCTTTGAATGAAGCAGCTTGGCAGGCTTTGTTTGAAAAATATAAAACTACACCTCAGTTTCAATTATTGAATTTCGACTTTACGATAGAAAATTTTAAGTTCATTTTTTTCTGGGAATGGTTTCATCGATTATGGGCACGCACCATTGGTTTGGTTTTCGCTTTTGGATTTATTTATTTTTTGGTGAAAAAATATTTTCAACCATCTATGATTCGCCCATTGGTAATCTTGTTTTTACTTGGTGCATTGCAAGGCGCTATTGGTTGGATCATGGTGGCTAGTGGGTTAGAAGGTGATGCAGTGTATGTAAAGCCCACCCGTTTGGCATTGCATTTTATTTTTGCCTTAGGTTTATTGTCCTATACTTATTGGTTTGCACTGTCATTAAAAGTAAAGCCTGTAGCTAAAGATCAACTTAGTATAGAAGCACAAGGAGGTATGAAACATTTTCGATTTTGGGCTTGGGTGATACTTAGCCTCTTATTTTTTCAATTGATTTATGGTGCTTTAATGGCTGGCCATAAAGCAGCAAATGTTGCTAGCACCTGGCCCACTATTAACGGAGAATGGATACCTACACATTTAATGGGCAAGGAAAGCTTCTTTTTAAATGCGATAGACAACACTATCTGGGTTCATTTTGTGCATCGTGGGTTAGCTTATCTTTTATTAGTGATCATTATTTTTTGGGTGGTACAAATGCGCAAAATCCAGGGCAACCTTTTTTGGAGCAATGTAAAAATGTTGCCCTTGTATTTTGTTTTGTTACAAGTTTTACTTGGTGTCTTTTCTGTGTTGACCAGTAAAAATATTATTCCTGGTGTTTGGGGAAATTTTGAATGGATGGCACAATTGCACCAGCTTGTAGGTATGTTATTGTTGCTCTCTGTAGTGAATATTATATTTGCAACTAAGTCTATCAGCAATAGCACACATTAAAGGTTTAATTTTGTTTAAAATATGCTTTTATGAATAGAGATATTGCAGACATTCGTCGTGACTATCAGTTAGCTTCTTTGGATGAAGCGACTAGTATGGCGCATCCAATGGATCAATTCACCATTTGGTGGAATGAGGCTATTGAAAGTAATATCGACGAAGTTAATGCCTTTGTGCTTTCAACTGTGAAAGCTAATGGCACTCCGTCTTCTCGTGTAGTATTATTAAAAGGATATACACCCGAAGGGTTTGTGTTTTTTACTAATTATGCTTCTGCAAAAGGACAAGATATTGAAACACATCCTAAGGTTGCTATGAACTTTTTCTGGAAAGAATTAGAACGTCAAGTGCGTATTACCGGAACGATTAAAAAAGTAAGTAAAGCCGAAAGTGAAACTTATTTCCATTCTAGGCCTATTGGTAGTCAAGTAGGTGCTTGGTCCTCTCCGCAAAGTAGAATCATTCCTGATAGAGAATTTTTAGAAGACCTTGTTGCAGAAAATGCGGAGAAATTTAAAGAGGGTATCATTCCTTTGCCTCCAGATTGGGGTGGGTACATTATTCATCCAACAGAGATGGAATTTTGGCAAGGACGTAGCTCTCGTTTACACGATCGTCTTCAATATACATTACATGATAATGGTCATTGGGTGAAAGTAAGGTTGGCGCCATAATTTTTTTAAGAGCACAAGAGTGGAATAAATTATTTCTTCCTAGCGATTACTTTCTTTGCTGCAGCAACAATGTTGACTGCATCCAATCCATATTTAGTTAACAATTGGTTTGGTGTACCACTTTCTCCAAATGTGTCTTGTGTGCCAATAAATTCTACAGGCACTGGATAATGCTTTGCAGCTGCTTGTGCTACTACATCTCCCATACCGCCAATTACATTGTGCTCTTCTGCTGTGACTACACAACCTGTTTTCTTTAAGCTATTGATAATCGCTGCTTCGTCAAATGGTTTGATCGTATGTAAGTTGATTACTTCTACACTAATGCCTTCTGCTTCTAATTGTTTTGCTGCTTCAATAGATTTCCAAACAAGATGGCCACATGCAACAATGGTTACATCTGTTCCTTCTACTAAAATTTGTGCTTTACCTATCACAAAATCTGATCCGTCTTCTTTAGTGAAGTTGGGCCATTTTGGACGACCAAATCTTAAGTAAACTGGTCCTTCGTATCCTGCAATCATTTTTGTTGCAGCTTTGGTTTGGTTATAATCACATGGCACAATCACGGTCATGCCTGGTAACATTTTAATTCATCCTATATCTTCTAAAATTTGGTGTGTTGCACCATCTTCTCCTAAAGTTAAACCTGCATGTGATGCACAGATTTTTACATTCTTATCTGAGTAGGCAACTGATTGTCTAATTTGATCATACACACGTCCTGTGCTAAATCCTGCAAATGTAGTCGTGTAAGGAATCTTTCCTCCAATGGTTAATCCAGCTGCAATACCAATCATATTAGCTTCTGCAATACCAACTTCAATGAATCGCTCTGGCATCTCTTTCATCAATGGGCCTAATTTAAAAGAACCTGCTAAGTCTGCAGTTAAAACGATTACATCTTTATTTTCTCTAGCGATTTCTAAAATACCATCTCCAAATCCCGCTCTTGTTTCTTTTTCGTTTTGTACTAAGATATCTGTTGCCTTCATATTATTCTTGTTAATGCTTTTAAGCAATGATTGATTTTAATTTTCGAAAGTAGAATAGAAATAGGGTGTTTTTGCTTCAAATTCTGCGGCACAAGTATCTACCATTTTATATACCCTAGTGATACCTAATGCTTTTCTCTTTTCGTATACGTCATCATCTGACACCTTGCCTTGAAGTACTTTGGCAATTTGTAAATCACTAAAGCCATGCTTTTTCGCTTCTTTTAGTGTTTCAATCGGTAAACTTTCTAAGTTATGTTTTGCAATTTCTTTTTCGATATCGCAGATAATTCTTATTTGGTATAAAAACCAATTGTCAATGCCTGTCGCCGCTGCAATAGACCTTACTGTAGAACCCTGCATCAATGCATCTTTGATTCTGAAAATTCGATCCCATTTTGGTGTCTTGATATACTCCATCAATTCCTCATTCTTCATCAAGCTCTTTCCGTAATAACCTAATCCTATTGCTTCGTTCTCCAATGATTGACATGCTTTTTGAATGGCTTCTGTAAAGCTTCTACCTATTGCCATCACTTCTCCTACACTCTTCATCTGTAAGCCTAATGTATCATTTGCCCCTTTGAATTTATCAAAGTTCCACCTTGGCACTTTTACAATCACATAATCTAATGCTGGCTCAAAATAGGCAGATGTAGTTTGCGTGATTTGATTTTTTAATTCATCTAAATGGTATCCGATAGCTAGCTTTGCTGCAATTTTTGCAATGGGATAACCAGTTGCTTTGGATGCCAATGCAGAGGATCTTGATACACGCGGATTGATCTCCACTGCAATCAATTCTTCTGTTTCTGGATTCAATGCAAACTGCACATTACATCCGCCAGAAAAATTTCCTAAGCTTCGCATCATCAACATGGCTTTATTACGCATTTCTTGAAACGCTGTATCACTCAATGTCATGGCTGGTGCCACTGTAATGGAGTCGCCAGTATGCACACCCATCGGGTCTAAATTTTCTACCGTACAAATAATCACGACGTTGTCCGCCTGATCTCTCAATAATTCTAGTTCATATTCTTTCCATCCCAATACTGCTTTCTCTACTAAAACTTCGTGCATTGGTGATGCTTTCAGTCCTTTTTCTAATGCTGCGTCTAATTCACTAGCATCATGTACAAATCCTCCACCTGTTCCACCCAGTGTAAATGAAGGACGAATTACTAATGGGAACCCTATGATTTGTGCAAATTCTTTTCCTTCTAAAAAACTATTTGCTACTCTACTTGGTGCAACGGCCATGCCTATCTTCACCATCAACTGCCTAAATAATTCTCTGTCTTCTGCTGTATTGATTGCGGCTACATCTACGCCAATCATTCTACAATTATACTGCTCCCATATTCCTAACTCATCTGCTTCCTTACACAAGTTCAAGGCAGTTTGTCCACCCATAGTTGGCAGCACCGCATCAATTTGATTTTCTTTTAATATTTGCTCAATACTTTCGATGGTCAATGGCAACAAATAAACTTTATCTGCCATCATTGGGTCTGTCATGATGGTCGCTGGATTGCTATTGATTAAAATCACTTTGATACCTTCTTCTCTCAACGATCGAGCAGCTTGTGACCCTGAATAGTCAAATTCGCAGGCTTGACCAATGATAATCGGTCCTGAACCTACTATTAATACGGATTTGATGGATGTGTCTCTAGGCATGTATACAAAAATATAAATTGCGCAAACCTACAAATTTTTGGCCGCATTCACTCTATATTGAGCTAAACAATTTTCTCCCTTTTAATTCGTATCTTCACCACAATACAAAATGTTATGGCAGTTATTAAAGAAGGGGCTAAAGCACCTGCCTTCAAAGGCGTTGATCAAAACGGCAAAACGGTCTCCATTGCCGATTTTAAGGGTCAAAAATTGGTTTTATATTTTTACCCAAAAGACGATACACCAGGTTGTACTGCTCAGGCTTGTAATTTGCGTGATAATTATAAGAAATTGATAAAGAAGGGGATAGCAATCCTAGGGGTAAGTGTGGATTCAGTGGCCTCCCATGTCAAGTTCATTGACAAATATGATCTACCATTTTCATTGATCGCAGATGAAGACAAGAAAATAGTGGATAAATACAATCTTTGGGGTCAAAAGAAGTTCATGGGCAAGACCTATATGGGTACCACTAGAACTACGTTTTTAATTGATGAAGCAGGAATGGTCCAACATATTATAGAAAAACCAGATACAAAAGACCATACTGCCGAGATTTTAGCGATTTCTGGTTGGTAGTGGTCATGGTAATTTGATACCTTTGAACACATGACGATGTCTGTTTTTTCAAACCTCTATTTTTCTATTGTTGTATTGGCAATGATTGCCTTTGTAGATGTATTGGTGAAATTCAAAAATGCGCTGGATCTTAAATTCTTCTTTTTATTACTTCCTTTTTCTATAGGGGTAATAGCTTTGATCAATTCTTTGGCTGTAATTAAATTTGTTTACTTTATTGCCTTTTTCAGAGTGGCATTAGCTGTATCCATTTTGAATATTTTTTCCATATTATATTTTCCTAAATTTAAGAAATGGAGTTTGTATTTTTCTATTTTAATGTTTTCGATTGCATTATTTCTTATGTTGGTGAATAAAGATTTACTTCCACATAACACAATACTGGACAAGTTTAGATATGTTTCAATTGATAAAAATTTGAATGTAAACATTCCTCCAATTATTAGATTAATTCGATTTTCATTGTTAATATCAGTCGCAATTCACTTGTTTTATTTCTGGTATGTCATTTACAGTAAATTAAATTTGAATAATATTTATTATGAAAAAATAAAAAACTGGACAACGCTCATTTTTATTTTGAGTATTGTTGTTATTTCTGCCAATATTGCAATTGCTTTCACAGCTGATCGTCCATTCTGGGTTAATAGTTTAACCGTCTTTATTTGCTTTTATCTCTTGTTATTGGTTTTAAAACGTCCCTCTTTTTTAAATACTTCTGCCAAAAAAATTGCTTTTGGGCACAAGTTCAATTTGGAACAGGAGGCAGAAATAGAAGAAGTGGCATTTTTAAATTTGTTTCAAGAGCAGAAATATTATACTAAAAAGGACGCTTCTTTGGAGGGTCTGGCTAATTTACTCAAAGTAAGTACCCAAAATCTATCCCTTTTTATTCAAAAAAAATATGCCATGTCCTTTAGTGACTTGGTGAATAAGAATAGGGTAAACTATTTTTTTGAAATTGTACAGAACCCGGCTTATCATAATTATACCATTGACGCCCTAGCCAGGGAAGTTGGATTTAGTTCTAGACAACACCTGAATAAGCCTTTCAAAAAGTTTCATGGGGGTAATCCCTCGGATCTTATTGAACATGCTTTTTCACCTGAATAAGGTCGCTTTTTTGCCAAGATTTTTTTCTAATTATTGGATTTTCGTATCAAAGTTTGTTCATTTCTAGCAAATCTTATTAGCTATTTTTTATAAAATTTATTTTTTTTATATTTTATAATTATATGATAATCAAAGAATCATATTTCTTTACATCGAATTTTCTCAATTTGCTCCCCTTTTTTGGATACCCATACCTCTAGTTCGATATTGTAGACTGTTATCTAACAATCTACTTTTATGAAAAAAAAGAAACTAGACATTTTTAACCTTTTTTACAGTGGTGCCGCTGTGGTTATTTTAATCGGGGTTATTGCTAAATTATTAGAATGGCCAGCCCAAGATTTATTAATTACACTTGGATTAAGTATCGAAGCAGTCGTTTTTGGCGTTTCGGCCATCAAATATGTGGAAGTGGAAGACAAACAAGAAGTTGCCACTGAAGCTACATTAGCTAAAGTAGCTGATGGATTGGGCAATTTGGCTTCTAGTGCATCGGGCTTTGGTGGGAATGGTGCCGGCGATACTTTTGTTAATATTCAAACAGGTATCACAGAGACTTCCACCCCAGTTGCACCAAGTTCTAGTAATAGTCTAAAAGTGGCCTCTACTAGTTACCCTGAAACGAATACTAAGTTGGCAATTGATATTCAAACGCCTAACGCTTCTAATTTGAGTGAAACCAACTTGGAATCTACTAGTAAGTACGTCAACACATCTTATAGTAACAACACAATTGCATCTACTTCTTCGAATGCTTCAAATACATTATGGCAGTTAGAGCAGTTGGATATCTTAAGTCTTTCTAAAGATTTATTTTACCAACCTGAGTGGAATAGATTGTCTACTGAAGAATACAATCATATAAGTAGCTTATTTAAAACTTTATTCAATAAAAAAGTACCTACTAAGGAATCCTTACCTTTCTTGGCTCAGTTCCCAGTTAAGATTCCTATTCCTGAAATTGCTGAATTGGAATTGGTTGGCGCTTCAACTTTAGAAGTACAGGATGTTGAATTGATTTGTAAGGCTTTTGAAATTATTAAAGTGACGAATTTATTTGAACACTTTATTTTAGAGATGGTTGGTCCAGATATTATCATAAGAGCTAAGCAATCTAAAGAAACCATCATTTTTGGTGGTGAAGACGAAGCGGTTTTAGCACATTGTCAAGCCTTCTACAAGAATGAATTAATAGTAAGTCCCAATGTGGATTGTTTAAGATCTATTATCAAATTAAAAGATCAATTCTTAGTTGATTATTTAATTCAGAAAGTGAATATTAAAAATGAAGCTGAATTTATTTCATTATCAGAAGCACTTGCTAGTAAGCAAGATGAAACTAAAAAGAAATTATTTAACAAGTTTAAAAAGATCAAGTACAACGCACAAAATGAAGCAGGCTATGTATACTTGAAGACTTTAACTAAGTTGGCTGCAACTTTTTCAGACCAGTCAATGGCTCAAGATTTGTTGACTTCAATTATAGAAATTCAAGTAAATGAAACGTTAACAATTACAAATGCTGATGTGGTGAACAGCTATGCTGATACCATCTACTTTGGCCCTAAGAACGAGTATAGTGTTGTGTTGAAAGATATTTTCTTAAATGGCGAACTTGATAATTTAGATTACTTCAACAATTTAATTGAAAAATTAGCATCAGATAATGTGGCTAATAAATCTAAATTATTAGAATTATTCAATTTAAAAGAACAAGATTCTAAAAAAGAAATTTTCAATAAGTTGAATTATCATTTGGCCAAAACCAATACAGTTGCTGGTGGTGCACAATTGGCATTTATTTTATTATACAAGCAGTACAGTTAATTTATAAATTCTAGTATATGGCCGAAGGACACGTAGACGTCAAAAGATACCAGATTATAAGTCTTTTGTACATCGTATTTATTTGTTTCTCTGTAATCAATATCAAAATATCGGTATTAGATTCTAATATCTATACTATTAAATCTTTTCAATCCCTTGAAAAAGAGGAATTGAAAAAAGTGGCCATTAGTAATAAGATCATTACAGACAACCTTCCTATTATTAACAAGAGCCCCAAAGCAGTAAGTTATTTAAAAATTAGATCGAGATTAATTAAGAGCTATCAAGTTGTGAATAGTGTAATACAACACGTTGATAGCGAATTTGTAAAGGATAGAACTGATATTTTTAAACAGTTTAATAGTAGAAACCTTGTTGAGAAAATATTAAAAAGTGATAAAGGTGTTATTTTATTAGATAAAGACTTATTTGAATTGTCTGAATTTATAAAAAAATCACCTTTTAAATTAGAGTCTTCTTTAGATGACATTATACCTTTAAAGAGAACTGTGACAACTATTAAAGGTAAAGAAGAGGACTGGCAATATTATTTATTTATGCATAAGCCTACTGCAATCAGCTATATGCAATTGGAGCGTATTAAATTATTGATTACTAAAACGCAGCTCTTATACCAAGAAGCAGCATTAGCTGAAATTGGTTACATGCCAACTTATTTCTCTCAATTTAATCCCAAGTTGTACGTGCTAAAAGCTTCCGTTAAAGAGTATAAGGAAGAAGATATTATTAAGCCAGGTCAGAAAGTAGTAAACATAACCGATGAAGTGTATGATGAACTTTTTAAGAAAATTTTAAACTCCTTGCATACTGAGAATATTTTTGTTGGCTTAAACAATACATTGTTAAGTGACTTTGATTTTATGATGGGCAAAGACTTTGACGTAGATATTTCACCTAAAGTGAATCTAGTGAAAGGAGATAAGAATTATAAAGTTGTTTTTAATAAAACTGGGGAATATTTACTTAGATTTTATGATTTAAGAAATTCGAATAAAAAAGTCCTATTTGAAAAACGTATTATGGTAAATCCCATTCCTGATCCAGTAGTAAGGGTTAAGGGAGATAATTTAAGTAGTTATACAATTAGTGTAAGAGACTTGCTTTCGTCTGAAAGATTGGAGGCCAAATTAGAGATCAATAATTTGAATTTCTTCCCAGGGCGTATTAATAGTTTTAAAGTAATTAGAATCCACAATGGGAAAGAAGAAGAATCTGTTAGTAATTATGGTGAGCTATTTCAATCACCTACACAAAAAGTATTAGGTGCACTAAAAAAGAATGACTTGTTGGTTTTTGACAATGTCAACATCTCTTTAATAGATGGTTCAACAAGAACATCTGCCCCTATTATTTATAAAATCATTGATTAATGAAAAGGATTTTTGGAATATGTTTTTTAGCTTGTTTGTCTTTTAGTACCTCCCAGGCACAAGACACATTGGCGGGCAATTATGATAAATTAACTATTGCAACAGGCAAGCATGTTATTAAAGATGTAGTGACTGTAACTGGCAAATTAGTGGTGGAATCAGGTGCAATGATTGAATTTATTGAACCTGGAGTACTTGTTTGTGAGCGTGGCGTTGAAATGGTGGGTCGAAATCTTGATATTGTTTTATCTGGTAAAAATAAAAAAGAGGGTGTTGGATTAATTATCAAAAATGTGGATGCGAATCCAGTAAATATCAGTAATGTTATTTTTACGGGATTACAATTACCTATCTTTTTTGACTTTGGTTGGAAGCGTGCTAGTGTAAATATCAGTGATAATCAATTTGTTAATAATACGGGTAAGATCTCAGTGATACAAGTTTTAAATCCACCATTTAATTTCAATCAATCCGAAGATTTTGTCAATTTTAGGATTTCGAACAATTTGTTTACTGGGAATAATGCTGCTTTATATTTTGAAGATTTAAAAAGCGATCATGTCAAATTTGAGATTAGTAATAATGCATTTGTAAATAATACGGTGTATGGTTTTAAGAATTACAATATATCAACCAATATAATTTATGGAAGAGTAGATCAATTGTTTTCCAATTATAGTGCTAAATTGACAGGCAACTCTTTTGTGGCGAATTACTTAGTTGATAACTTGAGTGACACAATTGTGCATGTTGCCAATTTTGGTGTATATGGAACAGATAAAACATTTGATTTAACAAATAACTATTGGGGTGCAAATACAAAAGAAATGGTATTTAAGGGCATCTATGATCAGACTTTAAATTACAATTCTCCAAAAGTAACTTTAGAACCATTTTTACCTGCACCTGATGCAAAAGCTCCAGCCCATGTGTTTTCAATTCTGAATGGTGAGACTGATATAGAGATTCCTGATACGATTGTAGTTAAGGAAAGTTTCAAATCTTTTAAACTATTATCTAATAATAAGCTTGATTTCAATAATTTAAAATTAGGATATAGCTTTTTCAAAGATGATAGTACTTTAAAAAGAACAGATACTACTTTAACATTTTCAATTCAAGCAGTAAATGATCTTTCCAATAAAATTACAATTACTAAAATAGCAAATACTGCAAAGAAAATCGGCTTTTATAACTTGTCTGGCATTGTGGACGTGAATGGAAAAGCTACTCCAGAAATAAAAGTTGGTTATGCCAGCTATCTTAAAGACTTGAGACGTAGAAAATTAATTGCGGATTTAATTAAAGAGAAGAAAACAGAAGATAGCTTGAAAACACCACCTAGAGCTATGGATTCTTTGAAAAATATTTTTCAAAAGATCGAAGCGCCGCTTAAAAGCAAAATAGAAGTTGGTTTATTAAGTGGGGGTGCAATTTTTACAGGGACAATTAGCAATAAAAATCTGTTTAGTAATGACATCAACCTATATAATGCACTTCAAGTAAATTATACGATTTATTCTAATCTTAGTGCATCTTTAACTGTAGCAAGTTTTAAATTAAGTAATTCGGATTATTTATCAAATAACAATGACCAAATTGCTAGAGGTATGAAGTTTAGCACATCGATGTTGAGTATCTCCCCCTCTATTCAATATGATTTTGTAGATAATAGATTGTATTCAAAAGCAAGAAGAATTAGACCCTCAGTTGGTTTTGGATTAGATGTAGCAACGTTTAACCCTACCGGCATCTATAAAGGGAAAGAATATAATTTACAAACTTTAGGTACAGGAGGGCAATTTATAGATAGTGCTGGTAAGCCTTATTCTCTAATGGCATTAGGCTATTTCTTCCATTTAAAAGTTAAGTATCAATTATCTAGATTTAATAGTGTAGGTATACATGTTGCATTTCACAAAAGCATGTCTGATTATTTAGACGACGTTGGTCCTGATCCTTATCCAAATGCATTGACATTATTAGAAAAAACAAAGACGGATGCAGCAGCAGCAGTATACTTTTCAAACCCAACAGCTAGGACGGTAACTAAAGGACAATTACGAAATAGTCCAACCAAACCATCGGATGGCTGGGTGAATTTTGGTATTTTCTTTTCTAGAAGATTATTTAAATAGTTAGCAAAACGTATGAAATCAATTTTTACTTTTTATAGATATTCAATTTTAAAATCATTAAGTTTTATTTTACTACTTGGTGTTTTGTTTTCCTGTTCAAAAGAGGTAGTTGTAAATGAGATAGATTTTCAAAGACATCTAGTGGGAGGTACAGGTAGTTTTCAAAATACATTTAAAGTTTGGAAGTTAGATTCAATGGCAATGGATGGGAAGGCAGTTGCTTTATCAAAGAATCAAAAAAAGTATACAAAAAAGTTTTATCATAGTGGGGCCTATATTGATAGTGATGGGTTTTCTGGGACTTGGGAGATTACAGAATTAAATGCATTAAGTCATGTGACAACTGGAACGCTACCTACAACAAAATTGACTAATAAGTATGAGATTATTGAAGTCAATTCAGCTCAATTGAATCTTAAATTATTAAATTCGACGACTAAATATGAATACTTTTTTGTTATATCAAATTAGTAGAATATAGTCGATATAAAGTAATAAATTTACATTGAATACCTCTTCATATCATGGAAATTATTAATAAGATATATTTTTCAATTTTTGTGTTTTCACTGATTGTATTAGTGGATTTGATGATTAAATTCAAGAGGCCCTTTATTCTAAAATTTTATTTTGCGTTACTAACTATTTGTTCTGGATTAAATTCGTTAATTTTTACTATTCAAATAGAAACGCCTACTTTTCTTTTTGCCACCTCTTTGTTCAAAGGCATAATATCTTTTGCAACCATCAATATTTTAACTATTTTATATTTTCCTAAACTGCAGAAATGGGTAAATCTGTTAGGCATTTTTTATGTGATTTATGAAGTACTTTTATTTCTATTCATCACAAACAATCCAACTTTATTTGATTCGGTAAATCAAAGAGCTTTAGTCATGATGATGAATACAAAAGTTAAGTTCCCTTTATTTCTGAATATATATAGAATTATAATAACATTAATTTTTCTTGTTGCAATGATATATACATCAAGTTCAGTGGTGCTAAAGCAACAATATCAGAATATATATTTTGATAAAATTAAAACTTGGTCAAAATTACTAATTGGATTTTCATTATTCATGTTTTTGCTATTCGTTCCATTTTCTTTTATCAAATTACCTGAATTTACAAGTTATATTGCTTCCATTATTTCATTTTTAATATTGTTATTATTTGTTTTTTATAGACCTAATTTTTTAAATCGTTCAGCATTAAAAATATCATTTGGCGATACCTTTAATAGGGATTCTGAATATGCAATCAGTGAATTTGATTTCATCAAAGAATTTTATACAAAACTTTATTTTCTTCAAAATGACGCTTCTTTAGAAAATTTAGCCAAATTATTAAACATAAGTAGCAACGATTTGTACAAATTCATTTATTACAAATATTCAATGACTTTTAATGATTTAGTGAACAAGAATAGAGTAGATTATTTTATAGAAATCATTCATAATCCTAAATACCTCAACTTTACCATAGACGCGCTCGCTAAGGAAGCAGGCTTCTCCTCCAGACAGCATTTATATAAGCCGTTTAAGAAATTTCATGGCGGGAATCCTTCTGATATCATGGATGCTGTGGCGGTTTAATTTGGAATAAAAAACTTCTTTTTTGTATGGGTGCTTTTGCACCCTTTTTTTTGCTCATTAAGGACTTATTTTTTAAATAAAATGGTATTATATTTATAAATTTAAAATGTGTAAAATATTGTAATACAAGGTTTCATATTCTTATTCACCAATTTATTTCATGTTTCTTTTACTATTTGTCTTTCCTATTAAATCAAGCAATATTGCAGTTTAATTTGAAAGCTATTTTATGCAACTTTATTATGTTTTGAAATTGTTTTATATAAAGAAGTTTGGAAAAAAAGAACAGCGCATCAAGGTCCTTTTTGATCATCATTTCTTTAAGAATAAATATTACTTACAAAAGTCAGCAAAAACCGAAGACCTTTCTCGTATATTAAATATTTCTAATATAGAGTTAGACCAAATGACATTTAACCATTATACAATGGGATTTGAAACTTTGAGGGATATGTATCGTTTTCAACACTTTTGGAATGAGTTTACTAATCCATTGAATTCAGAATTACCTATTCAATCCATTATTTCTTTATGTGGATTTTCTTCTAGTCAAGAATTTAACTCTTTGCTTGCTGGCCACAAAGAGGCAAGTAAAAATATTTTAAAAAAGAACTTTTCTTAAAGATTCATCCCCCAGAATCTTCACCATTATCGAATTCGTAAAGATTATAAATATGTTCAAAAAATTACATCTACTTTTTTTAGTCCTGTTTTTATTTTGTAGTAGCCTTGTTTCCGCTCAACTTACTCCTGACGGGATTTTATTTCAAGCAGTTGCGAGAGATATTAATGGTAATGCTGCAGCTGGTAGAAATATTTATGCAAAAGTGACACTTTTAAAAGGAACTGCTTCAGGAACTGTAGCTTATGCTGAATCTTTTAAAGTCGTATCCTCGGATGATGGCATTTTTACTCTAGTTATAGGTAAAGGAACAAGAACTGCAGGTGCTTCTGGATTAGCTGCGATTGATTGGGATGCGGATTTTTATTTTGTAAACATTAAAATTGCCATTGAGCCAACTATCCCAATTCCAGGATGGTCAGCTGATGCCGAATACCAAGACATGGGTACTTCTCAGCTTTGGTCTGTTCCTTATGCCTTGTTTGCTTCTAGATCATTGGTAGCTGATTCGGCCATGTCAATTAGTACAATTGTACCTGGATCAAAAGGGGGTACTGGTGTAAATAATGATGGTAAAACAATTACGCTCGCGCAGAATTTAAATTTTAAAGGAGTGGGTGATATTACTTTTACAACAACAGGTGCAAGTAATATTAGTTTACCTCTAACAGGTTTATTAGCAAATACACAATATGTTTCTGATAGAATTGCTACTGATACGATATCCTTATCTAATCGAATCAATGCTTTAGGAGTAAGTTCTGGAAGTCTTTCTTCATTAAAATTAAATATTGCAGACACTGCAACAATGCTTAATCCTTACTTACGAAAATTAGATACAGCCAGTTTGTCAAAACGTATTGATATTAAATTAGATTCAGCTCAAATTCCTGGTATCATTGCCCCTTATTTAGTTACAGTTGCGGGAGTCAAGTATACAGATACAGCATCGATGTTATCTAAGTATTATAATAAAACCGCTGCTGATGCTTTATTGGATTTGAAAGTTAAATATGCGGATACTACTTCGATGTTATCGCCTTATGCAATTAAATCTAATACAGAAGCTTCTATCAATACGAAAGTAAATATTGCAGACACGGCATCGATGTTATCTTCTTATTATAACAAGACTGCTGCTGATGCTCTATTAGATTTAAAAGTTACATATGCGGATACAGCTTCGATGTTATCACCTTATGCAATTAAATCTAATACAGAAGCTTCTATCAATACGAAAGTAAATATTGCAGACACGGCAACTATGTTATCTAAGTATTATAATAAAACCGCTGCTGATGCTTTATTGGATTTAAAAGTTAAATATGCAGATACGACTTATATGTTGTCACCTTATGCAATTAAATCTAATACAGAAGCTTCTATCAATACGAAAGTAAATATTACTGACACGGCATCGATGTTATCTTCTTATTATAACAAGACT
>JACCDN011047332.1_pt1 | contig 22763 bp, 18 predicted proteins | sample 7441691 | NCBI WGS metagenome assembly JACCDN01 (sample SAMN15323439, study PRJNA562643) | freshwater metagenome | isolation source: river surface water | place: USA:Blue River Watershed | collected 2017-08-16 | reverse complement strand
ATCCATTGCTTCTAATTGCACAGAGTAGGTAGGTTTTGGGATGCTGTTTTCAAGCGTTGCTTTTAATTTTTCTATTTCGTCATCCGACAATTTTGAGATTTGTGTCTCTTCTTTTTGTATTAATTTTTCGATCGAATCACCATCCACACGAACAAACGTTAGGTTTTCGTTATCAGACTCTAATTTTTGAATTAAATGCGAGATGATAGGAGAGTCTAGTAATAGTACTTCGTAACCCTTGTCTTTCGCTGCAGCGATATAGCTGTGTTGCGTTTCTTTGTTTGAAGCGTATAAGACAACCAATTTTCCATTTTTGTCTGTTTGATGCGCTTGTATGGCTTCTTTCAATTCATCCAATAGAAAAAACTTGTCATCAACCGTTGGATAAAGTACAAACGCGCCTGCTTTTTCATAAAATTTAGGCTCAGAAAGCATACCGTATTCTAAAACAATCTTGATATCATTCCATTTTATCTCAAAATCTTCACGATTCTCAGTGAATAGAGATTTCAATTTATCGGCTACTTTACGGGTGATGTAATTCGATATTTTTTTCACGTTACCGTCCGCTTGTAGGTACGAACGAGAAACATTCAACGGAATGTCTGGTGAATCGATCACACCTTTTAGCATGCCTAAGAATTCGGGTACAATTCCGTCCACATTATCCGTTACAAAAACTTGATTTTGGTACAACTGGATTTTATCTTTTTGAATTTGTAGGTCAGAACCCAGTTTTGGGAAATACAAGATACCTGTTAGGTTAAACGGGTAGTCAACATTCAAATGGATATTAAACAAAGGCTCTTCAAATTGCATTGGGTACAATTCGTGATAGAATTCTTTGTAATCGTTTTCAGTTAAATCAACCGGTTGTTTCGTCCAAGCAGGAGTAGGGTTGTTGATGATGTTGTCTACTTCAATAGTTTCTGGTTTTGCATCTTCTGCAGCCCCTTCTGGTAAAGGAAGTGTTTCTGTTTTGGTTCCAAATTTAATTGGAATCGGCATGAATTTATTGTACTTGTTTAATAATTCACGTATTTTATAATCTTCTAAGAAATCCAATGAATCTTCTGCGATGTGCAAGATGATTTCAGATCCTCTTTCTTTTTTGTCATGTGCCTCTAAAGTAAATTCAGGGCTTCCGTCGCACGTCCAGTGAGCCGCAGGTTCGTCTTTGAATGATTTGGTAATGATTTCCACTTTTTCAGCCACCATGAAGGCAGAATAAAAACCAAGTCCAAAATGACCAATGATTCCCGAGTCTTTCGCTGAATCTTTGTATTTGTCTAAGAATTCTTCTGCGCCAGAGAAGGCAACTTGGTTGATGTATTTTTCAACTTCATCTGCGGTCATTCCGATCCCTTGATCGATGATGTGTAGTTTTTTACCTTCTTTATCGATTTTGATCTCGATGATTGGGTTTCCGTATTCTACGTTGGTTTCTCCAATACTAGTTAAATGCTTTAATTTTAGGGTAGCGTCTGTACCGTTAGATACCAATTCGCGTAGGAAAATTTCGTGATCACTGTAAAGAAATTTTTTGATTAATGGGAAAATGTTTTCTACTGAAACATTGATTTTTCCTGATGCCATAATTACATTTTTTATTGTTAAACTATTCTCTCTATTTCAAAATCGGTACCAAAACTATTTTTATGACAAATTGACGTAATTCTGCATTCAAGTTGGGTTTGTACGGAATTCATCGCGTTAAGGATAGCCGTGAAAATCCTTTTGTGTAGCGATAGCGAAGCAAAAGATTGGAACGAATAGCCTGGCACTTCATAGAAAAAGCCCATTTAATAGTTACTAAATGGGCTTTTTCTATGGGGTGAAACGCCCCCGTTTAATCGAATTTTATTTTTACGGTTTTGCTTTCGCCGTTGCGTGTAAACACCACTTCTACTTCGTCACCCGGATTGATTTTAGCCAAACTGTCCATGTAATTGTAAACGTCTTTGATGGTTGTTGCACCAATTTTTGTGATGACATCACCTTCCATGATTCCGGCTTTTTGCGCAGGTCTGTTTTCGGTTACCCCATCTACGTGCAATCCGTCTGGATGTTCGGTATAATCAGGCATGATTCCCATGGTTACTTTGTATTTCGGACGTGTTTTTCCTGCGTTTACTTTGGTTTTAGTGAATTCTACCTTTTCTAAATTGGCAATATCATGCGTAACTTTGAACACATATTCTACGATGTTTTTTACCCCTGTATAGTTGATTTTGTCTTCGTCATCACTTGGTTTGTGGTAATCGGTATGGGTTCCAGTAAAGAAATTAAGTACTGCAATGTCTTTTAGATAGAACGAAGTATGATCGGTTGGACCCACACCACTTTCGTCAAGCGTTACGTTAAAACCAGCGGGTTTATATAATTCTACAATTTTTTTGAAATCGGGTGAAGTGCCAATGCCACCTACCAACAAATCTTTGGAAGCATTCAATTTACCAATCATGTCCATATTGATCATAGCCGTTACATTTGGATACAACGTTTTGATCGTTTCTGTCATGAATTTTGAACCTTGTAAACCATCTTCTTCACCTGAAAACAAGGCGAAAATGTAGTTAGCTTTTTCATTTTCTTTGTTTGTAGAAAGAATTCTTGCTAATTCAAGCACACCGGCAACTCCTGAGGCATTATCGTCTGCGCCATTGTGAATTTCGCCTTTTGAATTGGGTTTGGTCGAATTGTTGTGCTCGTTTAATCCCAAATGATCATAATGTGCTCCAATCACAATTGTTTTGGATGCTTTGTTGTCTAAATATCCAATGACGTTGTGCGCTTCAATGTTGGTGATAGCTAGCGAATCTTTTGGGTTTAATTTTAATTTGTAATCAAATTTTTGAATGTAATTTTTCCCATTGTATGGTTTTAATCCTACTGATTTCAATTGATTAGAAAGATAATCGGCTGCCAATTTTTCATTTGGAGAACCTGCCAATCTACCTCCCAATTTGTCAGAAGCTAAATACGATATATGTGATTTTAATTTTTCTTGATTAATGACTTCAGCTGGATCTGTATCTACCCAATCCGCAATAAATACATTGGTTTCTCTTGCAGCACCTTGTTGTCTGTTGCTAGAAAAAACTAATTTTTTCCCGTCTGGTGAGAACATTGGGAAGGCATTAAATTCACTTTCGTAAGTGATTTGTTTTACATTTTTTCCGTCAATATCAATGGTATATAACTGAAAGTCATACCCTCGGGTCGAATGATGGTTGGATGAAAAAATAATCTTTTTATCAGAAGGGTGGAAAAAAGGCGCCCAGTTAGCTTTTCCAAGATGCGTAATTTGTTTGATATCAGAACCGTCCACATTGCAGGTGTATATTTCCATTTCTGTTGGAGCCACCACGTTTTCAGCCAATAAGTATTTGTAATCGGCTATTTCAGCCTCTGTTTTTGGTCGAGAGGAACGGAATACTAGTTTTTTGCTGTCATGTGAAAAGAAACTACCGCCATCATATCCGAGTCCGAATGTAATTTGTTTCAAGTTAGTTCCATCAATATCCATGGTCCACAATTCTAGATCCCCCGATCGGGTAGAGGTAAAAGCGATTTTTTTTCCGTCAGGCGAAACAACTGCTTCAGCATCATAACCAGGTGTATTGGTTAATTGTTTTACAATGTTTCCATTTAGATCGGCAATGTAAATATCGAATTCGGGGTAAACGGCCCAAAGGTATTTTCCGTCGTGTGGTTTGGGTGGAGCAGGGCATTCTGAACTTGAAGCATGCGTAGAAGCATAAATAATATGTTTTCCGTCGGGCATGAAATAAGAGCAGGTGGTTCTTCCTTTTCCAGTAGAAATAAGGCTTAAGTTTTCAGTCCCGACCGTTTTTTTAGCTAAATCATAAAGAAAAATTTGATCGCAAGGTATGTTTGCCTTCGGATTGCTTATTTGCAGCGTTAGTTTTGATCCATCTGGACTAAAGTAAGCTTCTGCATTGTCACCTCCAAAAGTTAATTTTTGAATGTTTTTTAAATTGGTTTCTTGACCAAAACTTGTAATAACTGTTAAAAAGAACGTAATTTTTAATAATGACTTCATAGTATAATTTTTTTCGACCACTTTAATTTGTATTGCTTGTATGTTTTTTGAGGTGCGGGTATTGATGTATTTATTGTTTAGTTTGTATTGGCATCTTCAAATTTTTCATTGACTTTATTCCAATTGATGATGTTGAAGTAATTGTCAATGTATTTTTTTCTGCGGTATTGGTAGTCCAGATAGTAAGCGTGTTCCCACAAGTCTAGCGCCAGAATTGGTTTTCCGGCAACCGTTGCTCTGGGCATTAACGGATTGTCTTGGTTTTGTGTGGTTGTTATTTGAAGTTTTCCCGCATTATCGACTACGAGCCAAACCCATCCTGATCCAACCAACGTGTTGGCTGTGCTGATAAATTGTGTTTTGAAATTTTCGAAAGAGCCAAAGTCTAGATTCATTTTTGCTGCCAAGGAATCTTTCGGTTTGCTGTTATTTCTAGGTCCGATGGTTTCAAAAAATAGGGTATGGTTGTAATACCCACCCATATTGTTTCTTAATTCGGAGTTGTTCATGTCTAGGCTCTTTAACAGATCCTCTATAGATGAACTTTCTTGTTCGGTATCAGCTAACGCTCTATTTAATCCATTGGTATAACCCAAATAATGTTTTGAGTAATGTGTCTCCATAGTTAATACGTCGATCACTGGAATTATCGCGTCATATTTATAAGGTAGAGCAACCAAATCGAATGCACCTTCATCTGCCGAAACATCTTCAGGTAATCCCATGGTGAGTTTTTCCTCATAAGTAGGTAAGGGTACATCTACAACCTCCGTGTATTTTTTTCTTTTGCAAGAAGTTGAAAGTGCAATAAAAAGGAGACTTATAACAAATAATGGGTATTTATTCATGAGTGGTATTATTTATTATTTTTTAGCGTGATATAATTCTAAAATACTTTCGATGTATAATTCTTTGGCTTCTTCGATAGACAGATGGCTTATTTGCATCCAAGCATTGGTCTTAAAGGCATTACGAATATCAAACAACGGTGCCTGACGGTTGTCTATCGTACCTTTTGTAGCTTGTTTATAATAGGCATACAACCGCAATTGAACATCTTGTGGAAGCTCGGCTTGCGTCATGGTGTTAGCAATAGCTACAGCCTCATCAAATCGAGTATCTAAATCCTTGTTTTGCATTTTTATACAGAAGCAACTATTGTTTTATTTCCGATTGCTTTTTGATTTAATTCGACATTAATTTTTGTTCCTAGCGGAAAATATAAATCAACGCGAGATCCAAATTTAATAAAACCTGCATCCTCTCCTTGCACTACTTGGGTGCCTTCTTCGGCATAGTTTACAATTCGTTTTGCCAAAGCACCTGCAATTTGACGGTACATTACCTCTCCAAATACTTTGTTTTCAAGAACGATGGTAGTTCTTTCGTTTTCAGTACTCGCTTTTGGATGCCATGCAACCAAGTACTTACCCGGATGGTATTTACTATAATTTACTTTTCCGCTCATGGCGTATCGCGTAACGTGTACGTTAATGGGCGACATGAAAATGGAAACTTGCAGACGTTTGTCTTTAAAGTATTCGGGTTCAAAAACTTCTTCAATTACAACTACTTTCCCGTCTACTGGGGCAACAATTGTATTGGAATTAGGTACAATAGTACGGTTTGGATTCCTGAAGAATTGTAACACAATAATCAGTAGGAGTACAGTTGCTATTTGAACAGACATTTCAACCCATTTGATCGAAATAAATTGACGCGAAATGAGCAATATTAATATCGTTAACGATGTTGAGATAAGAATGATCTTACCACCTTCTTTATGAAACATAATTTAAAATTTGATAAAATAAATATATAAATGGTGCTACAAATATAACACTATCTAGACGATCTAGTATGCCTCCGTGTCCAGGCATTATTTTTCCACTGTCTTTTACACCCGCCAAACGTTTAAATTTGGATTCAATTAAGTCTCCAGTAGTTCCAATAATCCCTACCAATAAAGCGATAGAAGTCCAAATAAGGATTGATTTCTGACTAAAGTTTGGATTGGGTTGGATGTAAAGTTTGGAAATCAAAAAACCTGCAAAAATGGCAAAAACCACCCCACCAATAAAGCCTTCGATTGTTTTCTTTGGTGATATTCTTTCGAATAACTTGTTTTTTCCAATGGATTTCCCAACCAAATAGGCAAAAGTGTCGTTGGTCCAAATTAAAATAAATAGGCCAATGATGATTTTTGGGTTGTAATCATTAATTCCGAAAGATATTTTTGTAATAAAAATAAAGGGCAATAGTATGTAACCAATTAGGTAGATGTATTTTGAAAAACTATCCAATGTTTGGTTTCGATCGTCAAATAGGAAAACGATGCATTTGATGGAAACAAACAAACAAATTCCTAAAAGGATTCGGTCCAATTGGAGGGCATCAAAATCAATGGTGATTGTTCGATTGAAAATTTGAGACAACTCTTTTTCGGTAGCTTGTTTGAAGTAATTGATTAACGAAAAGGAGGTGTAAAATCCGGTTGTAAAAAGTAAAGGAATGACTTTATTTACTTTGATCAATCCGCAAAATTCATAGGTAGCAATAAATAAAAACAAACCAAAAAGCAGAATAAAACTTTCTGTAGAAAATAGGATGGAAGTAATTAATAATGCAATGTAAACGGCACCAGAAATCCCCCTTTTTAAAGTTTCATTCATCTTACAAATCCTCTAATAGCAATAAATATAGGTTTTTAGCTGAGCTTCCGTAGTTAAGAAAATCTTCTTCTGCTGCTTTTTCAAAATATTTGATTGTAGTAATATTGGTAGGATAATCGCGGTCGTATTTTTTCTTGATCACTCTCAAACCATCACTTTTATTTTCAACAATTTGACTTGTTGTCGCAAGTAAGATGATGTTGTCTGGAAGTTCGTTTGGTTTTAATTGTTTGATTTGATTTGAAGAAAAAAGGATAGATCCTTCATCGGCAATTAAATTCTCGCAACCTGCCAAGATAAAAGTAGGGTTGGTAACTTGGGTGTGATTTAACTTGTTGTCGTCCAATAAATGGAAAAGTTTTGATTCAAAGCACAATACATCTTTCTCGAACCAATCATTTTCTTCTAAAATATTTTCAAATTGATCTTTTACTTCATCTAAATTTTCACAATAAATAAATTTCCCACCATTTTTTTTAAATAAGTAGGTAAATTGTTCGTCTACAGGAAGTTCCGAGCTTTTGTTTGTGAAGTATTCACTTTGCTCATCTTCATGAGAAGCATCTTCGCTAGAACCAAATATTTTTCTAAAAAGACTCATATTTAAATGTAAAATTGGTAAATATCAATTGAAAACCTTCAAAGATAAAAAAATCTTAATTCAATTTTACATTTTGAATTAAGATTTTTTATAAATATTTAAAAAAGATATTTTTTAACTCTCGTTTTCATCCGCAACATCCTCTGTTTTTTCAGTTGTTGTTGCGTGAGTTATTTCATTTATTTCGTTCGAAATTTCATTTGCTACCTCATTGTTAGCACTATCAAAGGGTCTTTTTCCGAAAATAGTCTCCAAATCATCTTTAAAAATAACTTCTTTTTCAATCAAAATATCGGCTAATTGAAGTAATTTGTCTTTGTTTTCAGTAAGAATTTCAATCGCTCTTTGGTATTGACCTTCAATCAAACTAGAAATTTCTTTGTCAATAACAATGGCAGTATCTTCTGAATAAGGTTTTGAAAAGTTATATTCACTTTGACCCGATGAGTCATAATACGTGATGTTTCCTAATTTTTCATTCAATCCGTAGATGGTAACCATGGCACGGGCTTGCTTGGTCACTTTTTCTAAATCGGATAATGCTCCAGTAGAAATGATGTCAAAAACTACTTTTTCAGCAGCTCTACCACCCATGGTTGCACACATTTCATCCAGCATTTGATTCGGACGAACGATTTGTCTTTCTTCTGGCAAATACCAAGCGGCACCCAAACTTTGTCCTCTAGGAACAATGGTTACTTTGATTAACGGGGCTGCATGCTCAAGCATCCAACTTACCGTTGCGTGACCGGCTTCGTGCACAGCAATGGCTCTTTTTTCGGCAGGAGTAACTATTTTATTTTTCTTTTCTAATCCACCTACAATACGATCCACGGCATCTAGAAAATCTTGTTTATCTACTGCCGACTTATTGTGTCGTGCTGCAATCAAAGCGGCCTCATTACATACATTTGCAATATCGGCACCCGAAAATCCAGGGGTTTGTTTTGCTAAGAAATCGGTATCCAATCCATCTACTTTTTTCAAGGGAGCAAGATGTACTTCAAAAATTTCTTTACGCTCTCTAATATCTGGTAAATCGACATAAATTTGTCGGTCAAATCGTCCTGCTCGCATCAAAGCTTTGTCTAACACATCGGCTCTATTGGTTGCTGCCAAAACAATAACATGGGTATTGGTTCCAAAACCATCCATTTCTGTTAACAATTGATTCAGCGTATTTTCTCTCTCGTCGTTTCCGCCCGACATGTTGTTTTTTCCTCTAGCTCTTCCTACCGCATCAATTTCATCGATAAAAATGATGGCAGGTGATTTTTCTTTGGCTTGTTTGAACAAATCGCGAACACGTGAGGCACCCACTCCTACAAACATTTCCACAAAATCAGATCCAGAAAGTGAGAAAAAAGGCACTTTAGCTTCACCAGCTACTGCTTTTGCTAACAATGTTTTTCCGGTTCCCGGAGGACCTACTAACAAGGCTCCTTTTGGGATTTTACCACCCAATACGGTGTATTTTTCTGGGTTTTTAAGGAACTCTACAATTTCTTGCACTTCTTCTTTGGCTCCTTCAAGACCCGCTACATCTTTAAATGTTATTTTAACATCTGCCTTTTCATCAAATAGTTTGGCTCTCGATTTTCCAATGTTAAAAATTTGTCCTCCAGCACCACCGGCACCGCCCGACATTCTTCTCATGATAAATATCCAAACTCCGATCAGCAATATGAAGGGAAGGAATCCCATTAACATTTCTGACCAATCGCTTTTTTGTTGAAAATCGTACTCTTTGATTTTCTTTTCTTGTGCGGCTTTGATTAATTTATTTTCGAAATTTTGAGCATCTGCAATTTCAGATGTAAAGTGAGGTCCTTTGTTTGGATTTCCAAAAACATCTTTGGCAATTTTTTTGTTTTTTGGATCTTTCATCGCTTCAGCAGTAAGATAAACCTCTGCCTGAACTTTGTTGAAAACGATAATTTTGGTCACATTACCAGAATTGATCAATTCATCCAATTTGGAAGATGAAATAATGGTTGGATCTTTCATGGTAGACCCCCCTGCAATATTTAAAATAATAAACATTGCGATAATAACTCCTGAAATCCACCATGGACTTAATTTAACCCCATTTGGTTTTTTATTTTCTGCCATTATTGATGTCTAAATTTAGTATTTGTTTTCGATTTTTGTGATTTTAGCATCACCCCACAAGCCTTCGATGTTGTAATATTCGCGAATTTCTTTTTGGAATACATGCACCACAATGCTCACATAATCCATCAAAACCCATTCGGCATTATCAGTTCCTTCTACGTGCCATGGCTTGTCTTTAAGTTCTTTTGAAACCGTTTTTTGAACAGAGTTTACAATTGCGTTTACTTGTGTGTTTGAAGATCCATTACAGATGACAAAATAGTCACATACAGCAGTTTCTATTGCTCTTAAATCAAGTATTTCAATGTCATTTCCTTTTACTTCTTCTATCCCTTTTATTATGTTTGCTAATAAAATATCGGTATTCAATGTATTTTTTGTCATCTATTTTTTTTATAATTTACAAATGTATCAAATTTTGTCTTTAATTTTGACGCTTAACAAAAGTTTAAAGCTTTTTTACAATTATTTTTTCAATGAAGACAATCAAACTCGATGCCATAGATTCCACAAATGATTATTTAAAAAAATTATCTAAAAAGGAAGTGGTTGAAAATTTCACAATGGTTCTTGCAAATTCTCAATCACATGGAAAAGGGCAACGAGGTGCTTCTTGGTCTTCTGAAGAAGGTAAAAATGTCATAATGAGTGTATTGCTCAAAGATTTATTAGTTTCAAGAGAGCAATTGTTTGATTTGAACGTCCTTGTTTCTGTTTCTGTTTTTGAGGTTTTGGAAGAAAAAAAAATCTCAAAACTACACATCAAATGGCCAAACGACATTATGTCAGATGCTAAAAAAATTGGCGGAATATTAATTGAAAATACTTTTAAAACTGACAATACCATTGTTTCCATTGTTGGAATTGGGCTGAATGTCAATCAAACTGATTTTTCTATGTTACCCCAAGCATCCTCTTTAGCAATTACTACCGGTGCATCTTTTGATATCGATGAGCTAGCAGAAGCCATCAGACAAAAAATACATGATAACGTGCCTAACCTCGCGACTGATTCGGATCGCTTTTGGAATAAATACCACCATAATTTATTTAAAATGGAAGTACCTATGGCTTTTGAAGACAACAATAAGGTCCGATTTATGGGTATGGTGAAAGGAGTATCACCCTTTGGAAAACTTCAATTGTTGCTAGAAGATGATTCGGTAAAAGAATTTGAAATCAAAGAAGTTCAAATGTTATATTAAAAAAAAAATCTCCCAAGACTGAGAGATTTTTTTGTTATAATTTGTGCATGTTTTCAGACAAGGCTTCGAGGAATTTAGTGATGGGTCCTTTGATCATCATGGCCATCATTGGGTTGAAATCTCCTGTAAAGTGCAATTGAACTTCGCTTTTATCCTCTGCAATCGGGTTGATGTGAGCTGTTAACGAAAACGGAAGTTTGTCACTTGCTGCACCCAATACCACTTTTGTAGGGGCAACTTTTTCGGTCAATCTAAGTTTTATTTCGGGCATTCCTTTTAATCCGAAAATAAAAGAATCTGCGTCGGTAACTTCAAATTTCGCAATGCTATCAGGCATCAATCGTTCAAAACTTTTGACATCGGTCATTGCATTAAATAAATAGGTTGCAGATTGATCAACCGTAACTTTTGGACTTTCTAAATTCATCGTTTTTCTTTCAATATTAATACATCTAAACTCCCCAAGTCGAAGGGCTTTCACGCCATTCTTGTAGGGTATTTAGTTCTTCTTGAGTGATATAATCTTTTGCTAAAGCTAAAGTCAATAGGTTTTCATAATTGCTCAACGTTGTTAATTCAACATTTGCATTGGCAAAATTTTCTGTAGCGATATCAAATCCGTAAGAGAAGATGGCAACCATTCCTTTTACGTTTGCTCCGGCTGCTTTCAAAGCTTCAACAGCAAGCAAACTACTTTTACCTGTACTGATCAAATCTTCTACCACAACTACCGATTGGCCTTTTTGTAAAAAACCTTCTACTTGGTTCTCTCTACCGTGCTTTTTTGGCTCTGGACGAACATAGACAAATGGAAGTCCCATGGCTTCTGCAACCAAAATACCTACACCAATAGCACCTGTAGCTACGCCAGCAATGACATCAGGTTTGCCGTATTTTTTTTCAATTTGTTTTGCGAATTCATCGCGGATGTAATTTCTAATTACTGGAAATGAGAGGGTTAGTCTATTGTCGCAATAAATAGGTGACTGCCAACCAGAAGCCCATGTAAATGGATTTTTTGGTTTCAATTTAATTGCATTAATTTGCAATAATGATTCGGCTGTTTTTTCTGCTGTGTCTTTGTTAAAAATCATACTACAAATGTATAAAGTTTTTGTAAACGACAAACCACTTTTTCTAACAAATAAAATTGTTAAGGAAACCGATTTTCAGTTATTTCTGCTAGAAAGCATTGATATAGAACAACTTATTATTAAAATGTTTAATAATAAAATTAACAAGGCGTACCTCTATTATCCTGATGAAAAGGAAATTTTAAAGAAAATGAAAGAGCAAATCCCTGTTCGCAAGGCAGGAGGAGGCTTGGTTTACAATAAAAAAGGCCAGGTTTTGTTCATTTTTAGAAATGGAAAATGGGATTTACCTAAAGGCGGAACCGAAAAAGAAGAACTCATTGAAGATACTGCTACACGTGAAGTCGAAGAGGAAACAGGCGTAGGAAACTTGACCGTAACTAAAAAACTTCAAAAGACCTATCATATTTTTAAGCGTAACGGGAAATACCGTTTAAAGATCACTTCTTGGTTTGAAATGACATCAGATTTTGACGGAATTCCGGTTGGTCAAGCCGAAGAAGGTATTGAAAAAGTAGCTTGGCTTTCGCCAGAGGAAGTGAAAGAAGCTTTGAAAAATTCCTATGAAAATATAAAATTACTTTTTGAGGAAGGGGTTTAAGTCTTTCCTGTTGAATTTTACCCGCTAATCATTTTCTGCTTCCATAAAAATAGGCAGCCCAGTACTTTTAGATTACCTTTGCCCCATGAATTATACACATTCCAATAATTTACTGCTTAATTTAGGGATTGAGTCGCTAAATGAAATGCAAGAAGTGGCTCAAGAAACCATCCTGAGTCAATCCAATACGTTGCTTTTATCACCAACAGGTTCTGGGAAAACTTTGGCTTTTTTGTTGCCCATTTTTGAATTACTTGTGCCCGAAATCAATACAGTCCAATGTTTAATTCTCGTACCTTCTCGCGAACTTGCCATTCAAATTGAACAAGTTTGGAAGAAAATGGGAACTTCATACAAAATAAATGCGTGCTACGGTGGGCATTCTATTGAAACCGAATTAAAGAATTTAAGCAATCCGCCTGCGCTTTTAGTAGGAACACCCGGGCGTATAGCCGATCATCTCGATCGAGGTACTTTTGCTGTCAATGAACTTAAAACGCTCGTTTTGGATGAGTTTGATAAGTCGTTGCAGTTGGGTTTTCACGAACAAATGTCTTTCATCATTGCTAGGTTGAATGCACTGAATAAGCGAATACTTGTATCGGCTACGGCCAGCATCGAAATTCCAAAATATACCCGTGTGACTTCTCCAGTTGTATTAGATTTTTTATCCGAAGAGGAAGAAAACACCAATTTAAATACACGTCTTGTCGTTTCGAAAGATAAAGATAAGTTGCAAACGCTTTTTGAATTGATCTGCAGAATAGGATCTGAATCGGCGATTGTGTTTTGTAATCACCGTGATGCCGCAGAACGTATCAGTGATACGTTGAATGAAAAAGGAATCATAACTACGTATTATCATGGTGGAATGGACCAAGAAGAGCGTGAGCGCGCATTGATCCAATTTAGAAACGGAAGTGTACCTTATTTGATCACGACCGATTTGGCAGCACGTGGTCTCGATATACCCGAAATGAACCATGTAATTCATTATCATTTACCTTCAAAAGAGGAAGAATATACACATAGAAATGGTCGTACGGCCCGAATGTTAGCAACTGGTACCGCCTATATTGTTTTGCATGAGAGCGAGAAAAAACTGGATTACATCAATTATGATTTGCCTGTTTTAGCGGTTCAAAATAGTACTAAACTACCTCAAAAACCCCAATACCAAACCATTTATATCAGTGGTGGTAAAAAGAACAAACTCAACAAAATTGATATGGTAGGTTTCTTTTTGCAAAAAGGAAATTTAGAAAAATCCGATTTGGGATTGATCGAAGTAAAGGATTTTATTTCTTTTGTAGCGGTCAAGTCGAACAAAATCAAAAGCTTTCTTACCGCCATTAAGGATCAAAAAATGAAAGGCAAAAAATACAAAATTGAAGTTGCCCGCAATGTAATTAAGAAAGTAGAGGAGTAGTGTTTGGGGATTTACCCATTTTGTATCTCAGTTAAGAGGGCTCTTTTAGACTTATTTTTATTCAAGTTTAAAGGTTACTTTCACCTCAGATTCTATTTTTATTTTTTCAAATTCGATGTTAATCGGTTCGTATTTTTCTTTTTCTAAGCTACGGTTTCCTCGAATTTGAATCCCAGAAACTCTACCGTTCAATAAATTGATGTTATTGCTGTAATCAGAAATATAGATAGCATTCCCCAATTTTTGATTTAAAGGTTTTGTCATGGCAATGGCTTGATTTTTTGCTTTCAGTATTGCCTCCCCCTTTAAAATTAAGATCATTTCTTCTGCTTTCGAATATTCGGTTTTTTCCAAAAATACATTTGATATTTCTATTTCTTCCAATGCCAGGATTACTTTTCCAGCAATTTGCGCATTATAAACCAATAGGGTGTAGTTTTTGTTTTTTTGTACATCCTGTTGCTTTAAAAAGTATTTTTTATAGTTACTAGCTAAATCATTCAAAGTCAGCTGCTTTTCTGTATTTATTCCGATTTCTTTTAATTTTTCATTCATTTTATTCTCGAGTTCCTCGACAGACATTTTTCCTTTTGAATCTTTCTCAAAAAATGAAATGTTTAAATAAATTCTGTCTGGAATCACTAAAGTATCCACTTTAGCGGCTGTTTCGATATAAGGTAAGTCAAGGAAATTTTTCGTTTGAGAAAAACTACTTGCTGAAATGATAAGAATAAAAAGAAGTGTGATTTTTTTCATATTATTGATTTAATTTGAAATTAATGTTGTTAGGTAGGGTATGACCCTCAATGATGCTGTGATTAACATCTTTACATCCTTCGCCAATTAAGGTGTAACCAGGAGGAACTCCGCAACAAATTCTGTACACATACGTGTCGTTTTTTACAGTATAATTGTAATTTCCAGAGGCATTTGTGGTTAAAATTTCGTAATTTTCATAGCTTGATCCAACATAATTCCCCCATTTTCCTCGTTGGACATATACGTTGATTCCAGGTATTCCATAGTTGTTTTGATTGATCACTCTTCCCGTAACATAAATGTCTAGATTTTGTTGCTCTATATTTGTACCGCAATTGACAAAAAGGGTTGCCATTGTAAGTAACCATAAGATTTTCTTTGCCATAGTTAGTTTTGTTATGTATCAAAAGACAATTAGGAGAATAGTGTCTTACGAATGATTAATTATTCAGAAAGGGTGCTTTTCTTTGCAGTAAACACAAAGTACAAACCAATGATGATGAACGGAATGCTCAACCATTGCCCTGTTGAAAAAGGGGTACCATCTCCAAAGCCACCCTGACTTTCTTTCACATATTCTACGACAAATCGGACGCTCCAAAGTAGCACTAAGAACAAGCCAAATAGGAATCCAAGTTTTTGTTTTGTTTCCGTTTTCCAATACAAAAAGAACAGCAGTGCAAACACAAAAATATAGGATATAGCTTCATACAATTGAGCGGGGTGTTTCAAAGGGACTTGCGCGAGAAGATCGGCAAATTGGGGTTGTGTTTCGATGGCTTTATAGGCTGCATCAGCATCGTTGATGTTTGTTTTGTTGATGGCTTCTTGTGGACTAAAATAGTCACGTACAAATTGAATTCCGAACTGGGTATTGGACGTTTCTTTTCCGACAATTTCAGAGTTGAAAAAATTACCTAATCGCACAAAAACAGCTCCACTTGCAACAGGAATCACAATGCGATCTAGTACCCAAAGAATCGGTTTTTGGATGACTTTCTTACTGTAAAAATACATCACTAAGATGATCGAAATTGCTGCGCCATGGCTTGCTAAACCTGCAAAACCAGTAAAATGAAATTCAGGTTCGAATTTAACGGGCAATAAGATTTCTAATAAATGATTTCTAAAATATTCCCAATCGTAGAAAAAAACATGTCCCAATCGAGCTCCAATTAAGGTTGCTAATACCGTCCAAACAAACAAGGTGTCCAATTTGTCAATCGGTTGTTTCTCTTTGATGAATATCCCTTTCATGATGCGCCATCCCAATGCAAAAGCAATGACGAACATAAGACTATAAAAACGGAGGTGAATGGGGCCTAGGTGTATTCCTTCAGATGGATTCCAAATCATATTGTGTTGTATTTTTTTTCAAATATAATGAGTAATTTATCAAACCATGTGAAAAAAATCTTAATTGTGTGTGTCTTTTTTGGTTGGCACTGGATCGTACCCCTTTTTACCCCACGGATGACAGCTTAAGATGCGTTTTATGCCAAGGAAACTTCCTTTGAATAAGCCATGAATTTGCAATGCTTCAATAAAATAGTGAGAGCATGTAGGTTCAAATCTACATGTGGCAGGTGTAAAAGGAGAAATGGCTTCTTGATAAAAACGAATCAAAAAATGCAAAGGAAGTATCGCTATTTTTGAAATCCATTTCATGATTAGAGAATGAAACCAGTGCCTTCTTTGCCATCTTTTAACTGGATGCCAAGCGCTAATAATTTATCTCTAATTTCGTCTGAAAGCCCCCAATTTTTATTCGCTCTTGCTTCGTTTCGCATCTCAATCAATAACTCGACAACTCCCGATAATTTTTCGGTATTGTTGGTGGACGTTTTTTCGTTTTTGATACCTAAAACATCAAATAAAAATCCTTCTAAAGTTGATTTCAATAGTGCAATGTCGGAAGCAGTAAGGGTTTCTCTTTTGTCGTTTACAACATTTACGAATCGAATGCCTTCAAATAATTGAGCTATCAAAATAGGAGTATTGAAGTCGTCGTTCATGGCTTCGTAACAACTTGTGCGCCATGTATTAACATCTAGACTTGAGGTTGAGCTTGCTTCTAAATTTTTTAATAATTCCAAACCTTCCATCAAGCGGTTGAATCCTTTTTCGGCAGCTAATATCGCATCGTTTGAAAAATCCAACACACTTCTGTAATGTGCTTGTAACATAAAAAATCGGGCCACATTCGGTTCAAAAGCTTTGCTTAAAAACGGACTGTCACCTGTAAAAATTTCTCCTGGTAATATGTTGTTTCCAGTCGATTTCGCCATTTTTTTGCCATTAAGCGTAAGCATGTTGGCGTGCATCCAATAGTTTACTGGAGCATGTCCTGTACAAGCTTCGTTTTGAGCAATTTCACATTCGTGATGCGGAAATTTCAAATCCATTCCGCCACCATGAATATCAAACGTCTCGCCTAAGTATTTGGTGCTCATGGCAGTACATTCTAAATGCCATCCAGGAAAACCAATTCCCCACGGCGAAGGCCAGCGCATGATGTGCTCTGGTTCGGCACGTTTCCAAAGTGCAAAATCTTGTGAATTTCGTTTGTCACTTTGACCGTCTGTATCTCTTGTGTTGGCAAGCATGTCTTCAATATTTCGACCACTTAACTTACCATAATTGTGTGTTTCGTTGAATTTGACAACGTCAAAATATACCGATCCATTGGATTCGTAACCAAAACCATTTTCGATGATATTTTTTACGATTTCAATTTGTTCAATGATATGACCCGTAGCAGTTGGCTCGATACTTGGAGGTAAAAAATTGAAGGTATCTAAAATGGAATGAAAATCAACGGTGTATTTCTGAACAATTTCCATAGGTTCCAATTGTTCCAGACGTGCTTTTTTGGCAATTTTATCTTCACCATCATCTACATCGTCCACAATATGACCTACATCGGTAATATTTCTAACATACCTCGTTTTGTAACCTAAATGTAATAAATATCGGAAAATAACGTCAAAACTCATGAAAGTTCGAACATTACCCAAATGTACATTGCTATATACTGTTGGGCCACAAACATACATCCCAACATTTCCTTCATGTACAGGTGTAAAAAGTTCTTTTTCACCCGAAAGCGAATTGTAAATTTTAAGTGTTTGCTCTTTGTATAACGACATATTTACTTAATTTAAGAAACTATTTTTTGAACTTGATTTTCAAAAGGATGCTTGAATTTAAAAGGTTTATCGATTAAAATCTAGTTTCTAATTGAATGTATTCTAAAAATTCTTTTCGTACATTATCCTCTTTGAATTTTCCGCCAAATTCAGCTGTAACAGTACTGCTGTCGATGTCTTTTATTCCTCTTGAATTCACACACATGTGTTTGGCATCAATGATGCATGCAACATTTTCAGTGTTCAATACTTTTTGTAATTCTCGTACAATTTGAATGGTAAGACGTTCTTGTACTTGAGGTCTTTTGGCAAAGTATTCAACGATACGATTCATTTTGGATAACCCAACAACCGTTCCGTTCGAAATATAGCCAATGTGCGCTCTACCATATATTGGAAGTAAGTGATGTTCACATGTTGAATAAACAACAATGTTTTTTTCAACCAACATTTCGTTGTATTTGTACTTGTTTTCGAAAGTAGAAGAACTTGGCTTTTTGGCAGGATTCAATCCTCCAAAAATTTCTTTTACAAACATTTTAGCGACTCTGTTAGGAGTTCCTTTCAAACTATCGTCTGTTAAATCAATTCCTAAGGTATCCAAGATGTTCTCAACATCTTTTTTTATGCGCTCTATTTTTTCTTCATCAGAAAGGTCAAATGCGTCCCTCCTTAAGGGCGTTTCTTCGTTTGTAGCAATATGGTTATTGCCTATTTCATCATTTAATTCGTCTCTATTTATCATGTTGTTTTTGACTAATCTGATTTTTTGAAAAATATTAACTGCAAATATAATTAATAAATGAGTAAAAAGAAACTATTAACTTAAATTTAAAAAAAACGTATTTATGAAGAAAAGTTGGTCGATTTTTATTAAATTTAGCCCCTTTTAATATATAAATCAGATGAATAAAAATATTTTTTCGTTGTTATTTTCTTTGTTAGTTGTATCAACACTTTCTTCACAAAATTTACTTTTAAATGGTAGTTTTGAAGGAGGAGGAAACGGTGTTGGATTCAATATTAATGATGCAAATTACAATGTAGTTCCCACACTTTCAGGTACTTCGTTGAACGGGGATTATGCATTTACTGCAGACCCGCAATTGTTTAACAGCTCTTTTATTTCATCGGGTGATCATACATCGGGAACTGGAAAAATGATGGTTGTTGACGGTACAACCGTGGGTGCTGGCGCTCCAAAATTTTGGAGAGCAGGTAGTACCGGAACAGGTGTTTCTGGGTTAACGATCGGAAAAACATATACCTTCACTTATTGGATAAAATCTATTTCAAATGCAGTTACGGATGCAACGAATCAAGCCAATATTGTAGTTTCAATCAATGCCGCAGTAGCTCCGATTTTGGTTACAGGTACAGCTATAGCACCATTACCTGCTGCGGGTTGGCAAAAAGTAGTCTATACTTTTGTAGCCTCGGCAACGACCCATACCATTCAACTTTCCAATTCAAATACAAGTGCGACAGGAAATGATTTTGCATTAGATGATATATCCTTGTTGCCTCCATTGACTTCTGCAACTTATTCTGCCGTTGCACCTACCTGTTCATCTACTAATAACGGATCCCTTGTGATCTACCCAAATGGGGGAGTGGCACCACTAACGTATAATTTATTTTCGGGCGCTACTTTATTGCAAACCAATGCAACAGGTGTATTTTTAGGTTTGGCATCAGGAAATTACAAAGTTGTCATTACAGATGCAACAACACCTACTGCAGGTACTTTTACAATCAATGTTGCCAATGTTGCAGCGGTTACCAATCCTTTGGTGGCGACTTTAGATTCGGCAATTTGTTCAGGTAGTACAAAAACATTATCGGTTTCAGGTGGTTCAACCTACACTTGGACTTCTGTACCTGTAGATCCTAGTTTAACAGCTCAGCAGACTAGTCCAAATCCAACGGTAGGCCCTACTGTTGCTACTACTTATACTGTTTCTTCAGATGTTACCATTACTAAAAATTTAATTTTTAACGGAAATTTCACAAACAATAACATAGGATTTACTTCTGATTATACCTATGCAGCTTCCGTTCCTTCGGGAGGAGTTCAAGGGGCTTATGGTGTGACTGCTAATCCAAGTGCTTGGTTCGTAGGATTTACTAATTGTGGTGATCATACCAATGGATTAGGAAGGATGTTGGTTGCGGATGGTGCAACGGTTGGTAATTTAAAAGTTTGGGGTCAAAAAGTACCCGTCAATGCCAATCAAAATTATTCATTTAGTTATTGGATTCAAACCTTAGCAACTCCTAATCCAGCTAATATTGAAGTGATGATAAATGGAGTGTCTGTAGGAATAAATTTGGCACCGGCTACTGCATCTTGTGGTAACTGGACCCAATATACCTACACATGGAATTCTGGATCGAGTACTTTGGCTTCGATTGAATTATTTAATAGAAATCTTATTCAATCTGGAAATGATTTTGCGTTGGATGATATTATGTTTACAACCAGTGTTTCTTGTACGTTTACCAAAAATGTCATCGTGACACCGGTTGCGCAACCAACAGCTGCAATTTCAGGAGGAACGACTATCTGTCCTGGAAACACAACAACTTTAACAGTTATTGGTACCCCAGGGGCAACCGTAATTATTAAAAACAGTGTGAATACAACCTTTGCTACGGTTGTCATTCCTGTCTCAGGAACAGCTTCTTTTATTACACCCATCATTAATTCAACCACCATATATTCTATTTTCAGTGTGAATTCTAGTCCGGTTGGATGTTTGAATACTTCCATTACGAGTAGCACAACAGTCGTTGTAAATGTAAATGGTTGTGCTTCTGTAGTTACAGGAGGATTAGATGTAAATACTGCTGTAGCGCCAATTTGTGAGCCTGGACCAGGTGTATGTAGAACAATTTCATCTTCTTACGTTGATTTGGGTTCGACTACTTCCTATTCGGTTCAGCCAATTCCTTATTGTCCACTTCCTGTTCCGGCGGCTAATGATCCATTATATGATTTTTTTCCTTTGGCCCAAGATGATACCTATTCAGCCCCAAAAACTCTAGGTTTTCCATTTTGTTTTTATGGAAGTTCATTCACTTCGGTTCAAATTGGTGATAATGGAGTAATTAGTTTCGGGACTAATTATCCCCCAAATAATAGTGGTCAGAATTCATATGTACATACCAATTCACCTTTAAGTAACCTTAATTTTCCGGGAGGAGGTTATGCAGATACTCCTTTTAGAAACATGATTTTAGGAGTATATCAAGACACCAATACAGGCGTGAATGTTTTACCCGCAATCAAAAGTGTTAGTTATTCTGTTATTGGAGATTATCCATGTAGAAAATTGGTTGTTAATTTTGTGAATCTTGGCCAATTTAATTGTGGAACAGGTGTAGGTTTGCAAACTTCTCAAATTATTTTGTATGAAATTTCAAACATCATTGAAGTATATGTACAAAACAGAACCCCTTGTAACAACTGGCAAGGAGGTAGTGGAACTATTGGTATTAAAGGAGGAGGAACCAATCCACCTTCTTTAGCAGCTCCAGGTCGAGATTCTGCCAACTTTACAGCTGCTAATGAAGCCTGGAGATTCAAACCAAATGGCCCTTCTGCGGTTTCTTTTCAATGGTTGCAAGGTACTACGCCAATAGGTACTAATACAACAATTTCTGTTTGCCCTACAACAACTACTACCTATACGGCTGAGGCAACTTATAATACGTGTGGTTTAATTACTAAAATCAGAAAAGATGTTACGGTTGATGTTTATGGCGATGTCTTATCACAACCAAACGATATTGCTCAGTATGCTACTACGTTTAATTTAACTTCCAATACCAATACGATATTAGGTTCATTTAATTCTTCATTATATACAATAGCGTACCACACTTCTTTGGTAGATGCACAAAATGTGGCAAATCCGATTTCGAATCCGGCTGCTTTTGTGAGTAATGGTCAAACGATTTACATGAGTATTATTGGTCCGGGTAGTTGTGTATACACTAGAGAGTTTGATTTGATAATAATAGCTTGTCAACCTATTACGAATCCTTCGGCCACACAAACTATTTGTCCGAATAGTACCCCTAATCCATTTACAGTGGATACAGGTTATTCAGCGGCCAACTCTATTTCTTTTGTTTATTTTACTTCGCCACAAACTGGTGATAATATGTATTCTGGTGGAACTTTATTAGGAAATGTAACTCCAACCACTGGTACTTCTACAAACACTGCAACTTATACTCCGGGTGCTCTAGGTACTGCTGGTTCATTGCCTAATGCGGCTGGAACGTATTATGTTTATGCTATTTCAAATCCAGTTTCAGCGGATGCTTCTTGTCGACCTTATCAAATGATTCAAGTTAACATTAGTGCACCTGCAACTGTTACTGTACCTTCCAATGCAACGTATTGCCCGGGTGCTTCTATACCGGCGACTAGTTTTGTGAGTTCTCCTACAGGAGCGACTTATACTTGGACAAATGATAATACTACAATAGGTATACCCGCATCAGGAACGGGAGATATTCCTAGTTTTTCAGCGGTAAACACAACTTCTTCTGCAATCACTTCAACCATTACGGTTGCTCCGGTATTGCTAGGTTGTAATGGTACACCAAGTACTTACACAATTACAGTCAACCCAGTTCATGCGATAGCACTTAGTTCATTAGCCGCCACCGAGACGCAAACGGTATGTATCAACACGGCAATTACAGATATTACCTATACTTTAACAGGCGGAGCAACAGGCGCAACCGTAACAGGACTTCCAACGGGTGTAACAGCTCAGGTAAATGGATCTACTTTAACCATAAGTGGAACTCCAACTACCTTGACCGGATCTCCATTTACTTACGCGATTACCACAACCGGTAACGGATGTACAGTAGCCACCGAAGGAGGTAGCATCACGGTTGACCCAGTCCATGCAATTGCTCTTAGTTCAGCAGCAGCTACAGAGACCCAAACGCTTTGTGTGAATACGCCAATTACAAATATTACTTATACCTTATCAGGCGGTGCAACAGGAGCGACTGTAACCGGTCTTCCAGCAGGAGTTACTTCTTCT
>JACCDN010613167.1_pt1 | contig 22783 bp, 23 predicted proteins | sample 7441691 | NCBI WGS metagenome assembly JACCDN01 (sample SAMN15323439, study PRJNA562643) | freshwater metagenome | isolation source: river surface water | place: USA:Blue River Watershed | collected 2017-08-16 | reverse complement strand
AGTTCTCACTAGCTTGCTTTACTTCTTTATACTACTCTCAGGTTTCGACGCTTTTTAAGCGCCCTCACTGTTTGTCTTCTTCAGTTTTTTAATTAACGTGCCCTAGCGGCGTGTCGTGTATTCTACTTATTTCAGCGGGCATGTCAACTGGTTTTTTCATTCACACACAATTAATTTTCTAAATCCTGAATTAAGTTAATGATTGATTACACGTAAGGTAGGTGAAAAACGTCTCCGGCCAGGTGAGAAGAGGCTCGAAAGTATCGCGAAACAAACCTTAACTCATTGCCACTAGGCTAATGCCCAATGCAAAAATGAGTAGGAAATGATCGTTAACAACGATGCTGCAGGAAGCGTTAAAATCCATGAAGTAAAAATATTGCGAATCACAATCAAGTTTAAGGCACCAATACCGCGCGCCAAGCCAACTCCCAACACGGACCCAACCAAAGTCTGCGTCGCAGAAACAGGGATACCGCAGCTGGTCGCAATCACGACAGCTGAAGCGGCTGCCAACGTTGCGGCAAAGGCACGACTAGGCGTCAGTGCAGTAATGGCACTGCCCACTGTTTCAATGACTTTTCTGCCGTACATCAAAAACCCGGTAATCACACCGACACAACCGAACAAAATAATCCAAGTGGGATAACCTCCGACAAAGGCGGCTTTTGAACTACTCATCACCAAACTATAGACAATCGACAAAGGACCTACGGCTAATGCCACATCATTAGAACCATGGGCGAACACCATTGCGCACGCAGTCATCGCCATCAAAACCGCAAAATAGCGCTCAACTTGAATAAATGTATCTCGTCGCTTCATGTCATGCAACTCTGGAATTTGCTTAATACACAGCAACCCGATTAGAGTAATGAGCAAACTCGTAGCCACAACCACTAGAATGCTCTGCTGAGTACTCAGCACCACATGAAAATGGTGCAGACCTTTTAGTACTGTAATAAAAGATAAAATACAGCCCACCAGAAACAAATAAATCGGCATGTAAAATTTGGCTTTTTTAAGCGGATCCACTCGTATAAAAATGGCTTGCTGAATCGTTGTAAATAAAATATACCCCGTGATACCCGCCAACAGAGGAGACGTGATCCACCCAATTGCAATATATGACACTTGCTTCCAATGTACGGCATCGAACCCCAAAACGACACTGCCAAACCCTACCATGGATCCCACCAGCGCATTCGTAATCGAAACCGGAACACCCATATAACTTGCCAAATTCATCCAAATGGTACACGCAAAAAGAACTGCTAGCATGCCCTCTATCACGACCATTGGAGAGCCGGATAATTGACTCGTATTGATAATACCATCGCGCATGGTTTCGGTGACCCCTGTCCCACCCAAAAATGCGCCAGCAAATTCAAATATAATGGCCACACACATAGCTTGGCGTACTGTGACGGCCTTGGAGCCCATTGTCGTACTCATGACGTTGGCTAGATCATTGGCGCCCACGCCCCAAGTCATAAGAAAGCAGAGAATTACCGCTGCAATGAGGTATAAAAAAGCATGTTCCATGAGGATTATTACCGCGCAATAAGAATTTGCAGACGCGCGCCGACTGTTTGCGCCAAATCTGCCAGATCACCCACCCATTGAACAAGTTTGTATAGAAACATCACTTCAACGGCACTCCAGTCTTTTTCGATTTCAAAAATTTGCCGTCGCATTTCTGCAAGCAAATCATCGCTGTCATGTTCAATTTTATCTAAAGTAACAATCATCTCTTCCACAATGGTCACTTCACTGCCACGAAAGCCACTTTCCAATAATTCGTCTAATTCATTAATTGCTTTACAGGCTTGTTTTGCCGCATCCAAACAACGATTTAAAAAGGTCATAAACAAGGGCACCAAAGTTTTAGGGACCGTCATTTTGCGTCCAATGATCAGTTCGGCGATGTCTTCTGCTTTGTTCGCAATGCGGTCTTGTGCGGCAAGTAACTCTAATAAATCAGACCGAGCCACTGGTAAAAACAGCCCCGTTGGTAAATGTAAGCGCAAATCCCGTTTAATCAGGTCGGCGTCTTTTTCCAAAGCAGCAATTTTATCTTGGATAGACTTAGCCAAATCCCAATCATCATTCATCACAGCTTCAAAAAAAGGTGATAATTGTTTGGCACAAAGATACGTTTTATACATATGCTGTTCAATTGGCCGAATAGGCGAAGGACCAAACATATTAAATATATTACTCATCACTATACGTATCCCTAATTGATCTATCCCAATTATACAGAAACTATCTGTGAAATGTAATCGAATAATTTGCCAACACGAGTTGATAATTAAGTGGAATTCAAAAATTTCACTTAATTATCAACGCACTACACTCTCTTATTTGTTTTTATATGTGTAATACCTTATACTCCATCGGCTCTAAATACTATAGAATGAATTACATTAGATGATACGTTTACTGATTACAATGTTAATGACTCTGAGCTTAGTACACCCAAGTTTTGCAAGGAAATACCCAGTGCAGCTGGGCGATACCACAGTCACTATTGTGCAAGAACGATATGGGAAGGGTAAATCTTTTATTCATGTCCATGAAAATGAAACCACCGCTCTGCAAGCTGCACAAACCCTAATTCAACATCAAGGCGGCTCTCTTATCACTCTAAAACACGGTGGAGGAAGAAACATCACATTCTCACTGCACCATAAACACTATGAATTCGATCCCAACCGCATTTTTACCAATCAAGGCATCTATAAAACCTTAAATGATTATGGCCCTTATTCCAAGTCTGCACATCAAGCCGTAAAACGACTGGCAACCCACATCATGCATCTACTGCCAAAAGGGAAGATCATCGCAGTCCATAATAACGAAACATTCTCTCTTCATGATTATCTGCCCGGGAAAAATCTCGCTCACGAAGCGCGCGGGCTGCATTTCAATCATCAGCAACATTATCGTAATTTTTTTATTGTGACTCAAAAGCAAGATTTCGAACGCTTAAAAGCTCAGAAATTTAATAGTGTCTGGCAAGCCAAATCCGCTACCGATGATGGCTCATTATCAATCCGCCTCATAAAGCAAAAATACGTGAATGTGGAAGCGGGATACGACCAATTGGCTAACCAAATCAATATGTTAAAGCACGCATAATAAGACAGGACTGAATGGCCAAGCCCTTGTCGGAAGAAGAAGCCTGACAAAATTAATTAGACGTTGTAAATTTGATATCCCACCATTTAGGTCTACACTCAAATTAGAGGACTTATTCAGGATTTCATCATGATGAAGTTGGGTTGTGCGGTATGTATTGTCTCCCTATGCGCCGTCGTTTGTGGATGCTCACAAAACAAGGCCCCATTTCAAGACACCCCAGATTATGTCCATTTTAAACCCTTGTTTTCCGGCTACGATGGCTACGGGTACAGTCCAGGGTTCACTGGCTTTACTCAAGGTTATGATAGCTACGGCGATTATGATGATGGCTTTGGTCCTTCTTGGTGGAATCCCCGCTTTAATTATTATTCGGGTAATTTGCGCGGGTACACCAAATACCCTTATCCGCAGTAATAATCTCTGCACCAAACCCAGCGATACCCCCTAGCCAATCATTCAAAACGATTGTACAATGAGGCGCCAAATAATAATTAGGAGCTTCAAACATGAAATTCGGAACAGTGATTAAAAAAGGGGTTATCATTCTTAGCGCATTATTGCTTGCTGCTTGCGCTAAACACGGTGGTGGTGCAGACAATGGGGGGCTTTCGACCAGTGGCCTGGGCGATGCTTTCGGAAGTTTTGGTGGCCAAAGAGCCGGTGAAAAATACTCTACTGACGCACCTTCCGATCAAATCTATCGCTTTGATTATGATAATGCTAATTTAGATGACAAATATGTTCCTTCCGTGAATGCTCAAGCAAATTATTTGAAAAACCATCCTGGTGCACGCATTTTAATCGCTGGACATACCGACGAACGTGGTAGCCGCGAATACAATATTGCCTTAGGTGAGCACCGTGCAAATACCGTTGCAGATGTCATCCGAATGAGTGGGGTTAATCGTGATCAAGTACGTGTAGTCTCTTACGGTAAAGAACGGCCTGCAAATTTAGGTCATGACGAAGAATCTCACGCTCAAAATCGACGTGCTGAATTAACATATGAGTCAAAATAAACAAATGAGACTAATTGTTCACACTATCTTTGCCACTTCTTTGTGCCTATCCATGCCAGTTTTGGCCAGTGCCCCCGTGGTAGATGACAGTGAGAATTTTGTCTTATTAGAAGAACAAGCACAGGCAGCTGAAGAGCTGCCTGTTGCACAAGAAAACGCATATCACATTACCAATGCGCCTGGAAATCGCGTCGCAAATCCTAGTCATCATAACGCTGCTGCGACTGCACGCAATATCGATTTGGTCAATACATTGCAATCTTTACAAAAAGAAGTGCAAGAACTGCGTGGGCAGCTTGAAATGCAAGCCCATGAATTAGACGAATTAAAGCAACAGCAGCTCGCTTATTATCAAGATCTGGATGCACAGCTCAATCATGACCAGAGTAATACAGCACATAATAATCAAGCAATCGCACCCAAACAGACTTCTCAGCCAGATACAGCCAATAACCTGTCAGCGAATAATCCATCTGCTGCAACTCATCCTGAAATGGAAATACAGGCTATGCAAGATTTAGCTCAGGCGACTCCCAACAAAATTCGGCCCAACCCTGCTGATGAACAAATTTCTTATTTGGCCGCTTATGACTTAGTCAAACAAAAGAATTTTTCTCAGGCCACCGAAGCAATGCAACAGTTTCTTACTAAATATCCACAGGGTGGTTACAGTGCCAATGCTCATTATTGGCTCGGCGAGCTTTATCTCGCTAACAAAGATTATTCAGAAGCTATCAGTCAATTTGATACCATTATTAAAAATTTCAAATCCTCCAGCAAATATGCACCCAGTCGTCTCAAGCTTGGCTACGCACTTGCAGAGTCTGGACGTATTGGAGAGGCCAAAGAGCAGCTGACCACAGTGATGAATCTTTATCCGGACACATCAACGGCTCATTTGGCACAGTCTAAATTAGAAAAATTAGGTGGGTAATGACGCCTAGTTTACGTATCACAGAACTTTTCTATTCCATCCAAGGGGAGTCGAATACCAGTGGTTATCCCACTGTTTTCGTGCGCTTGACTGGCTGTCCACTGCGCTGCCAATTTTGCGATACCGCTTATGCATTTCAAGGCGGTAATCTGATCAGCATAGACCGTATTTTAGAACAAATTTCCGCTTACAAAACATCTCATGTGTGCGTCACTGGTGGTGAACCATTGGCCCAGCCCAATTGCATACCACTACTACAACGCCTCTGCGACGCCAATTATATTGTTTCAATAGAAACAAGTGGTGCGCTAGATATTTCACAAATTGATCCCAGAGTCTTGATTGTGATGGATTTAAAAACACCAGGATCTGGTGAGGTATCCAAAAATCTATGGACCAATATCCCTTTATTGAAAGCTCAAGACCAAATTAAATTTGTCATTTGTGATCACGATGATTACCTTTGGGCGTGTGATATGATAAAACAATATCAATTAACAGAAAAAGCACACGTTATTTTTTCAACCAGTTGGGAACAATTAAACCCGACTGATTTGGCCAATTGGATCTTAGCCGACCATTTACCCGTACGGTTTCAGCTTCAGTTGCATAAGATTCTTTGGGCAGATGCCAAAGGACATTAAATTTCGTGCGCGACCCTAAGGAGTAGACACATGCAACAATGGTTAGCACATGCCCCTGCGAATATTGCGTTGATCAAATATATGGGGAAAGATGACCAAGCTACGAATTTACCGGCTAATCCGTCTTTATCGTTCACTCTCAATCAATTGAAGTCTAGTGTTTCTTTGGAACTGCACTCGGGCAAGCATGATTTTTGGGAACCTTTAGAAATTCCAGGTATCGATCATTTTGTTTTGTCACCAGAGGGACAACAACGCTTTTTAAATCACCTGGGCTTTTTAAAACAACAGTTTTCTTATACAGGTGGGTTTACAGTTCGTTCAAATAATAATTTTCCTCTTAGTACAGGCTTAGCCAGTTCCGCATCAAGTTTTGCAGCATTAACTCAATGTGCTGTCGAAGCATTGTGTGAGCTCACGCAAAAGCCTATGCCTCCGATTGCAACCATCGCCGCATTAAGTCGCCATGGCTCTGGGTCGTCCTGTCGCTCTTTTTTCTCACCCTGGGCACTATGGGAAAATGATACCGTAAGCGAGATTACATTGCCTTACCCAGACTTGCTCCACGAAGTCATTCTAGTGAATCATGAGATCAAAGCCATTTCATCGTCAAAAGCACATGAATTGGTGAAAACGAGCCCGTTGTACGCCACTCGGCCAGAGCGAGCCAAACAAAATTTAAGTGATTTGCTCGATGCTTTTCATGCGAAAAATTGGGCCAATGCTTATCACATTTGCTGGCAAGAGTTCCATGATATGCATGCACTTTTTACCAGTTGCCAACACCCCTTTTCATATATGACTGAAAGAAGTTTACAAGTTTTAGATCTGTTACAAGCTGCTTGGCAACAAAATCAAGATGGGCCTATTGTTACCATGGATGCAGGCCCCAACATTCATTTACTGTATCGGCCCGATCAGAAGGAACTGGCTCGAGTCTTCAAGCAGGATGTCCTCATTGGTAACTTCGATGTCATCTAGCACTATTCCTTATCAGACAACGACCCATGGCAAATGGATCTTAGCTGGGGAACACGCCGTCATTCGTGGGCACGGAGCTCTAGTATTTCCTTTGCCGGATAAAACCTTAACATTGCGCTACACCCCCTCTGACACAGCGACAGAACTTCTGATTTCAACCCATATGCTTGGTCACGACCCAGATGCCACACCAACTTTATTACAGCAAATTTTAGAATATGGATTTCAGTGTGTAGGTCGCGGTCTGACAGCAGTAAAGGGCGATTTGCACATCGAAAGCAATATTCCAGTGGGAGTCGGCATGGGCGCTTCAGCAGCGTTATGTGTCGCCATCACTCGCTGGTTTGCCGCGCAACAGTGGATTGACGCAGAAAATGAATTTACCATTGCACGCGAACTTGAGCACTTTTTTCACGGCCAAAGCAGTGGCTTAGATATTGTCGGCGTCAGTAGCGAAATGGGCATGTATTTTCAAAACAGCCAAGCCACCGCGTTAAGCCCTACATGGTCACCCAAGTGGCAATTATCTTTTTGTGGCCAGCAAGGACCCACGGCCAATTGCATTCAATCCGTCCAAAAACTCTGGGCACAATCACCCGATATGGGGCAACTCATCGACCAAAAAATGCAAGCTGCAGTCCTGGCTGCCAAACAAGCTTTGGAAGATCCTTACACTGCAAACAGTCCAACCCGTTTGGCACAGGCCATAGAGCAAGCACATGCATGCTTTGAGAAATGGGGGTTAATTACGCCAGCCCTGCAACAGCATATTCAAGATTTGCGTGAGCAAGGCGCTCTGGCTGTTAAGCCAACCGGCTCAGGCGGCGGCGGATTTGTTATGAGTCTTTGGGAATAAAGGGTTGACGCACACAGCAACCACCCCCTAAAAGTTCGTCTATACTGAAAGTATCCTGTTCAACTACAGATGCCCCTCATATGGACAATAAATTTCTTCCCAGCGATTTAGAAAATAACTATCAGTTTATTGTTACTATCCGCAATCTAGCGAGCGTATATCATGACGCTTCGGTTGAAAAAATGGACCATGTTTTTTTCAATGGTTCAAAAATAACATTGAAACCAGATTTGCTTGATTTCCTAAAATCTCGTCCCTGCCGCCAGGCCATTACAACCACAGAATGGTCAAGATTATTGGTGGATATGGGTTATGATGCAGCACAAATTAATGATTTTGAAAGCTTAGAAGTGATTCCAGGGCAAGGCACATTGGTTGAAAGTTTGGCTGTCTATGCACAACAACATCCTAATCATTCTATCTATACTGCTATGGATGCCATACTGAAAGACTATTCTCGTGACCCCATGTTTGCAACAATTTCTGATATGTTTCAAAAAACAGATACGCAGGTTAAGGTGTTGTTTGCGATGGCATATCATTATTTAGATACCATGCATCCACTGGAAGCAGAACTTAATTTACTTACTGCGTATTACGAGCCTTATTTTACAGGATATCGAAATCCCAGAGTATTTGAGGCCGGTGCAAAGATACTAGGGCAAATGAGTCAAATAGTAGATGAATTGCCATCGGATATTGCCGAAACCGCCTCATCTTATGTGATACATAGAACTAATCAAATGCGCCAATATGCTCATCTAAATCTAGACAACCCAAACATCTCAGGCAGTTTGCAAAGCTTTGCGGAGCAGCTATCAGCTGAATTTGAGTTCCTACAGACAAAATGGGAAGGCAAAGATTTAAAACAAGCATTTCAAACAATACTCCAGCCAGAGAATTTATGGCTAGAAAAACTCATCTTTACTATGGAACTGTCGCAAGATTCTTGGGAAAGAAAAAAAGGGGCTCATATTCGTGAGGCTTATTTGGCAATTCCTTGCGCCGAGCGTTCTCAAATTGCTCCTAAGATGAGTCAACCTAGGTTAGTGCGTTCCTCACCAATAGGGTTGTTAAAGCAAGCATTAGATGAATCAACAGCACGTTTTACCCTATTTAATACCCTTACTAGGGGTCGCAACCATCACCATCTTTCTCAAAATTTTCAAGAAGAATATGTTAGGGCACATAATGCTTCAGACTCTGAACGTGACGACCTTTCCAATGAGACGGATACCAACTCTAGTAAATCTGGCCGCAGTACGCCATCCTGAGCACAGAGTAGGATCACAGGTTGTGACACATTCAAAAATCTGTTTAATTCACAAATTGGTAGTAATCTTCGCCTTTCCGGATCATACCAAGCTCGGAACGGGCTTGTTCTTCTAAAGCTTGACCACTAGATTTTAAACCCATCACATCGGCTTCTAATGCACGATTCCTGCGTTGTAACTTTGTATTTTCTTGTTCTAATACAGTACAACGCTCTTTTAAACGGTAGGACTGTGCTACGCCCCCATCTCCTAACCACAATTTATATTGTAACGAAAATAATGCGACTACCAAAATTGCAAAAATTATTTTCATACAAGCCTCGTCAAAGGACCGTTAAATTTAGCATAGGAGAGATCCGCATATTCTGCAATGCGTAATAATTGATTATATTTTGCAACACGGTCAGAGCGACATAAAGAGCCGGTTTTGATCTGACCGCAACCTGTGGCCACGGCCAAATCAGCAATAAACGTATCCTCTGTTTCTCCCGAGCGATGAGACATTACACAGCGATAACCGTTCTGTGCGGCTAAGTCCATCGTTTGACGAGTCTCGGTAAGTGTGCCAATTTGGTTAGGTTTGATTAAAATCGCATTGGCAGTATGACTTGCAATGCCACGTTCTAAAATTTTTCGATTCGTCACAAACAGATCATCACCAACCAATTGAATCCGTTGCCCGAGCTGCGTCGTCAATTGTTGCCACCCGGCCCAATCACTTTCATCTAGACCATCCTCAATACTAACAATAGGATAATCTGTAATGAGATTTTGATAATAATGAATCAATTCCTCAGAAGACAAGGTTTTTTGCTCGGAGGTCAAATGATACAAGCCTGCTTCGTACAATTCTGAGGCAGCAACATCTAAGGCAAAAACCAGATCTTTGCCCAAATGATAGCCAGCCAAATTGACTGCATCACTTAAAATATCCAATGCTTGTCGATTAGATTTCAGATCCGGCGCAAATCCACCCTCATCACCCACCGCTGTATTCAAACCAAGCTTCTTCAATACTGTCCGCAGGGCATAAAATGTTTCTGCACCCATTTGCACCGCATGCGCAAAATTTTCTGCGCCAATGGGCATAATCATAAATTCTTGAATATCAACGTTATTGTCTGCGTGCGCACCCCCGTTGAGTACATTCATCATAGGGACAGGCAATAACATTTCTGTATCTTTGTAGCGTAATGCTTGAAACAAAGGTACGCCTAAAGCATTCGCGCGCGCGCGCGCAAAGGCCAGTGATACGGCCAAAATGGCGTTTGCACCCAAATGGGACTTATTTTCAGTCCCATCTAAATGGCATAAGGTGTGATCAAAAATAGTTTGATCCGCAAATGTTTGTCCTTGCAGCGCCTGTCGAATAGTCGTATTAATATGCGTCACAGCATTAAGGACGCCACGACCGGCATAACGTTGTGCGCCATCGCGTAATTCATGCGCCTCAAATGTCCCGGTAGAAGCACCAGAAGGAACTGCCGCTCGTCCAAAACTACCATCAGAAAAAGTAACGTCTACCTCAACAGTGGGAGAACCACGTGAATCTAAAATTTCACGCCCTTTGATTGCCTGAATTTGCATAGCTTTCCAAACTGGTTTTTTAAGCGCTATATTCTTTGTTTAATTTTGATATAAGTCAAGCAAATCATCCTTCTCTCATTTTTAACTCTATCACACGATCCGCCATTGCAATGGTGGCTGGTCTATGAGCAACAATGATTTGTGTCATCTGACACGTTTGTAAAGCTTGGTTAATCTCGCTTTCTAAATGTACATCCATATGGCTGGTCGCCTCGTCTAAAAATAAAAACTTAGGCTTTTTATAGAGCGCACGCGCTAAAAGTAGCCGTTGTCTCTGACCGCCTGAAATACTGGTTTGTGACTGCCCAATGAGTGACTCATAACCCATAGGCAGTGCGATAATAGTGTCATGAATACAGGCTAATTTAGCCACTTCATATACATAGCCCATGTCGACTTCTTCCGCAAAGAAAGTAATATTATCTACAATGGACCCGGTAAATAGCATGTCATCTTGCATCACCGAAGCAGAAATTTGCCGAAAATTTTGTAATCCGAAGAGGGTTAATGGCAAGTCATCCACCAAAATCTTGCCAGCAGTAGGTTGCTCCAATCCCATCATGATCTTAACTAAGGTTGTTTTACCACACCCAGACGGACCCACGATCGCGACTTTCTCACCAGGATGTACACTAAAACTAACTTCGTCTAACACCGGTTGCGCATACCCGGGATAAGAAAAAGCAATACCTTGAACATGGATAATACCTGATATCTGATGCTGAGGTTGGACTGCGCTTTGCGTAGCTTCTGGCTCGTGCTCAATTAGATCTTGTAAGCGTTGCAATTGCAGCGTCAACCCTTGATAAGAGAACACATATTGGATAAACGCTGCAAATTTGCTAACCAAAATCATCCGATAAGCGAGAAAAGCTAATAGCATGCCTATCGATAACCGCTGAGCTACCACCAATCCGGCTCCTATACACAGGACCATGATATACTCGATATGGCATAAAACCTGATTTAATACCCGAAAACGAATTTGTATTTTTGAAATCTGGATATCATGGTTTAAGGCATCTACATAGTCATTGCGCCATAATTGGAACCATATCGCTTCTTTTAAAAAAGACTTAACGGGCGCAATCCCACGCAACGTTTCATGAAAAGTGACAGCGCTTTTCGCATGGAGGACGAGTGCCGCGCCCATTTGCCGCTTATATACCCGAACACTCCAATAGAGAGAACCTGCGTACACGCTAAAAATACTCAGCATGATTCCAGCTAAAATAGGGCTGTATATAAACATTACAGTTAAGGTAACCACGACCATCAAACCATCCAAACAGGTATGGAATAAATCCGTGCTTAGCTGGGTTTTCAATTGATCAATGGATTGAAATTTGGATTGAATATCACTCAGATGACGATGCGCAAAAAACTTCAATGGCAATTGTAATAAATGCTTAAACACTTCTGTGGCAAACGATTCAGTGATTTGCATCGAGGTGTATAAAATCAAATGACTACGCAAAAATTCCGTTAAACCCTGCAACATCCCAAAAATCATGCAGCCCAGTCCAAGACAATACATTTGGGTCAAAGTATTGGACCCCACCACATAATCCGTCACATATTGCATAAACATCGGGTTAATGATTTGCATCGATTCGATCAGCAATGATAACAATAACAACATCCCTAATATTTTGGGCATCCCCAGCACCGATTTTAGTAAGGTCAAAATAGTCAATTGCGTACTTTGACCCACAAGCGCAACATATTCGGTTTTTTCTATTTCTAAAACAATCCCGGAAAAACAACGCACCGCCTCAGTCTTCGCGTAAACACGCACACCTAGCGCTGGATCATGGACAACAATTGCATGTCGTTTCACTTTTTTTAGCACCACAAAATGGTTATGATTCCAGTGCAATATGGCTGGTGTTTTCACTTTACATAAATCTTGCAGAAGTACCCGTAATACCCGTGTTTTAAAGCCGAGCTGATCGAAAATTTTATTCATTTGCAGCAGATTCATGCCGCGCATCGAAGTATGATGCAATTGGCGTAACGCCAATAAACTCAGCTTGCAGCCCCAAAAATACGCAATCATAGCAATACAAGCATGCGCGCATTCTGCCATTTCCTCCTGAAAAATCATGGGTAGTTTTGCTTTGCTACAAAACTGTAATCGTGTTTTCCATATAGACATCGCTTTATCCCCCACCATAATGCAGGACTTACGCAAAACCCCGAAGATTTTTACATAAGTCCTGTCGGATCTAAAATCCAGCGCCATAATTTTTTATGTGCACCAGAAATCACCGCCGTGCAGGTCATACCCTGCTGTAAAAGATGCTTTTGGCCATATAACAAAATATAGGGTTGGTCCAAATAAGCCAAAACCTTGTAATAAGGCTCGCCTATTTTCATAGGTTTGTCTTCGTCGCGATCGGTCAAAATGCTCTGCGAGATCGTTTGAATACGGGCCTGAGCAACGCCAAAATGTTGGAAAGGATAAGCATCGTAACGCAACGCAATGCTAGCGCCCGGTTGTAAAAAACCTGATTTTGCGACAGGAACATACAATTGTGCGACTAATGCTGCCTGCAGCGGCAACACCGTTAATAACGATTGGGCCACACTCACCTTCTGTCCCACATGGGCTTCCAAACTGGATATCGTTCCACTAATAGGTGACCGCACCACATAAGAACTAGCTTGCTTATGGCGAAATAATGCCATTTTCAATGTATGTCGATTTGTTTCCAATTCATTTAATTGATCCTGAATTGTCTGATAAGAAGCCAAAGACACATAATGTTTTACTACTAACGGCTTTAGTGTACGCAGATATTGGGTTTTTGCCTTTAAATTACGCTCCAAGGCCAGTAACCTTTTATTTAATAATCGCTGTTCTGCTGCATAAGATAGATGATCAGTCGTTGTATCTACGAGAAACAAATCTTGCCCCTTTGCAATGCGTTGCCCAGCTGTCACAAACTTTCGGCTAATAATCCCAGGCCTTAAAGCATACACAGGAGAGGTCCCTAATTTGGCATTGAGATACCCTTTCACCACGTACATGGCTGAAAAATCTATGCTAAGCCCATAGACTAACAAGACTGCCAATAGCGTACTGAACCCAACCATCAAGAATGGATATGGCGCTGGCATATTAATATTCACAGCGCCGTATATTTTTTTACCTGAATGCATCGTTATGTCCTTGTGCATGCGTCATCCAAGTTTTCCATTGCGCAAATTGATGCTCACCAAATGATTGATTACTGATTTTTTTGAGTAAGGCATACGCCACATCATGGTTATCTGGCTGAGACAAATGCAGTAAATCCACAATTTTTTGGCCGCCATAGCGAATCATTTGTTGCTTATTGGTTTTATTATCAGCAAGCCCTAGCAAAACACTCAATGCTTTATTTCGATCCGTCACAAAAGGAGAATCAAGTAGCTTTATAAAAGGCATGCTGTCCACATCGTTCAGATGAGCTTTAAATAAAGTAAGCGCAATCACGCGCAACGCATTATTCCGCACCTGACTTGCAGCATCACTTATACAGGTGCTAAGTACAGCCACAATCTCTTTGGGATCTGAAAAATGTCCTACCAAAAAAGCTGCTGCTGCGCGACGATCAGGATCTGGTTCATTACGCAATGTGGAGAGAATCAAGGGTTTTTCTTTCGCGACACCCTGTTGAAAAACATCCCAATAGGGCGCTAAGCTAGGATGATGAAATGCTGCGAGGCAATGATAGGCAGGACAATCATTCCCATCATGATCCAGTTGATGCGTAATAGATAATTGCATTACTAAGCGGTCATATTCTTGCATTTTGCCAATCAAATCTTGTCGCCGCAACAACCGACGATAGGCACGATTTCGCCAAATCTTCAAATCATTCCATATAGGATGCGCGGGCTTTGTGACAAACCGCATGCGCTCTGACTGAGGGTCTTCAATCACTTCTAACGTGGTGTATATAGTTTTATCTTGGTAATACACCGTCTGCAAATCAACAAAAGCAAACCGCCCTTCACGTTGAATAGTCGCCAACAGTTTTTTTTTCTTCGTGACTAAGCATTCATAATGCGGCGCATCAAAATGCCCCTCATTCAGATTCAAAAACACCTCTATTATGGGTGTTTCAATGGCTTGAATTTGCGCGGTATAGGTTTGTAATAATTTTTGCGCACGGCTTCCATCTAAACCGTGCAGATCAACCCCATTTTTTGCCAAAGTAGCCGAGCAAATCAAAACTAAAATACCCATTAATACATAATTCATAAACGCTCCTTGCAATTCATAGTTGTCATCCCCGCGCAAGCGGGAACGACAAGCTCTATACAGCAGACTTTTCCTTTCGCTTTTTATAATAAGTATTCACTTGCACATGACGCGCCCTATTCGCGTCAAAAATAGCCTTCATTTGAGATCTATATTGTTCGATACTGTGTTCACACGCTTTCGCATCCCACACAAAATCGATAGAGCCCTGCAGCATATATTGGATAAATATATCGAGCATTTTGAAATCGGGGTTAAATTCCTCGAGCCATAAAAACTGCCCCTGTTCATTCACCTCCAAAAATACATACTCATCTTCTGGCGTCACAATCACGTCGAACGCTCCAAAAGCCAGACCCATTCTCTGCATAAATAACCGGATACTATTTGCAACATCTTCGGGCAACTCAAATGGCTCCACCAGCATGGTGGCACCACGAATTGCGCGCCAATCAATCAAACCATCGGGATATTTCTGAGAGTGGAGTTTTGCAGCAACCAAGTAATTTCCAAAACAAGTAATACGGAGCTCAAATTTTTTCTTGATTTCGATTTGAAATATACCCGGGACTGCTTGAAGAACATGCCGCTTGGGTAAGTTTTTATTTTTTACTCGAGCTGTATAGCTGATTTTAGTATGCAGGTCCTCAAACCAGAAATAAGTACACATCGGTTTGTAAATAACGCCCCTTGGTTCATAGGCATTGATGAATTGGCAAATTTCCTGGGGATCATTTGAACAAAGCGTAGTTGGGATTGTCAATCCGCATTCACTCGCCACTTTCAATTGTAACAATTTAAAATTGGCACGATAGGCCGAGTCTTTACTATTTATCCACCACGCGTTCGGGGCTAAATTAGTCGTAAACGATTCAAAAAAAAGAATATTTTCGCGCACTGCAAACTCATAATCTTTGGCATGCACCGTCTTTTTGGGGAGATGAGGACGTCTGGCACGTCGCCACCACACCACATCATAATGATCTGAAACAATTGCGTCATAAGCATCCACGCTTTGCCATTGATAACTGTGGGTATCAATGTATACAGAGTTTTTTTGTAAAGTGGGATGATCGGCGGTAAATAATAGAGAAACATGATGCCCCAAAGTTTCTAATGCGATTTTCACTAAAATAGCATGGGTATCATCCGGTTCGGTTGGAATTAAAAACTTCATAACAGCTCCATTTCCTGAGGTATTTTCCTCAACCTCATTAATATCCGTACTAGTATGCTGAAAAACCCTGATTGCATGGGATATTTACCATACAAATCGAATAATTCAGCCTGCTAGAATTCCTTAAAAAAACATATATTGATTTAAGATGAGCGCTTGACTCACGTATCGACGCTAAAATCCAACGTAATTTCAGGCCCCTGAGAGCTGTCGCCTGTTACTCTTGCCGTTCGTTGCGCAGACAAAGTAGTATGCCCGCCTGAAATGGCTTCGAGTTCATGATTATCTTGAATGGGTTCGGCCAAGAGGTAGGCCAAAGTTCGGTTGGTTTGTTTTTCCATAATTGATTCCTTGCTAAGGGATCCTAAATGCTATCTCTTCCATGACATATTTAGGACTAGTTCCATTTTTTCATCCATGATGCGTGCATATTTAATTCCAAATAAATTTGGAAGTCAATATCAGTGGAAAAATAATTCCACGCATGTTTTTTGAAAATAGAGCTCAAATTAGGAGTCTTGAAGTCGCTGGATTGCTTCGCTACGCTGGCAAAGACGGTACATTTACGCCCGTCTTTGCGAGGAGTGTAACGATCCAGTGACTTTTACAGCATTAAAATCAACGCTGCAATACGCAAGCCGTCATGCGCGAAACACAGGTAGTTTGACCTTGCTCATTAGTAATATCGATTGACCAGACTTGAGTGGTACGGCCTAAATGGAGAGGACGAGTGATTGCTTGCACGGTACCTTCGCGTACAGAACGAATATGATTCGCATTAATTTCTAAGCCGACACAATAATATTGCTCGAAATCAACCACCATATTGGCCGCAGTGCTGGCAATCGTTTCTGCTAAAACGACGGACGCACCGCCATGAATAATGCCTAAAGGTTGTTTTGTGCGCGGACTTGCAGGCATAGTTGCAATGAGAAAATCATCGCCTACTTCTGTAAATACGATCCCTAGAAATTCCGCCATAGTTTGCTCACCACGACGATTGAGATCTTCTGGCGTAAACAGTTGAAACCAAATGCCCACGACTAAAAATCTTCCCAGATTTTTTCCGATTCCGCCGTAGGGTCTGTGCCATCCCGTAGGGCATTAATCCGTTGATACGTTTTAATTTCTTTTAATTGTGATTCAGTCAAAGCATGCTCGCGGTCGAATTTCTTTAAAAATTCGTCGTAAGTACTCACATACGCTTTATCTATGTCAAATTCATTCATCGGATTACCTTTTCTCAAGCAGCTCTTGCAAACTATTTTACTCGTTATTCACAGTTTCCACAAACGTGCTTTGGCTTTTAAGGATTCTTCATCCAAAGTGAGCAACTCTCTATTTTTAAGTAATTGCTTTCCGGCAACCCAGACATCAGTGACTTGGTGCCGACTGCTTGAATAGATAATTTGAACCAAGGGATCGTGGACCGGTAATGTTTCAATTTCATCCAAATTCATTGCAATAAAATCCGCGGCTTTGCCAGGCGCCAAAGACCCTACGATATGATCTATCCCCAATGCCTTTGCACCATTGAGGCTCGCCATTGCGAAGGTCTCATCCACATTCATACACACCGGATCTTGCTGAGAAACTTTTGCTAAAAATGCAGCGGTACGCATTTCATTGATCATATTTAAATCGTTATTACTGGCAACACTGTCTGTCCCTAGCGCCACATTCAAGCCCAAATTATGTAATTTTGCGATAGGACAAATCCCACTGGCTAATTTCATATTCGATCCAGGGCAATGCACAATGCTTGGGCGTGTAGCACCTAAAATCTCATAATCTTCTTCATCCAATTGTGTCATATGAATCGCTAACACTTCTGATGACAAAAACCCCAAATCAAACAACCGTTTGATAGGGCGTTTTTGATATTGCGTCATGGATTGTTCAATTTCCGCCTGGGTTTCATGCAAATGCACATTTATTTTGAGGTGCAAAGATTGGGCCAGCTCAAGAACTCGTATAAAGGATTCATCAGAAACCGTATAGGGGGCATGAGGTGCTAGGATAGGCGTAATCAAAGGTTGTTGATGATATTGCTCATAGAAAGCCAAACCTTTTTCTAAAGACTCATCTGTATTTTGTGTCCAAGCAGTTGGAAAATCAATGACGTGCATACTGACAAACCCACGCATACCCGCCGTGATAGCCGCATCCGCAATCGCTTCTGGAAAATAAAACATATCATTAAAACAGGTCGTACCACTGCGAATCATTTCCGCCATGGCAAATAAGGACGCGTCGTGTACAAATTCGTGAGATAACCATTTTTTTTCGGCTGGCCAAATATACCCATTCAACCAATCCATGAGCATCAAATCGCAGCCTAGGCCACGAAAATAATTCATTCCCAAATGTGTATGAGCATTCACCAAACCAGGTAAAAGTGCGTGGTAAGCATAATCATCCACTTGTTTCGCATGATAGTGCTCTTTGGCTTCGGCACTAGGAACAATATTTTGAATGACCCCTTTGTCAATCAATAAAGCGTGGTTTTCTAATACGTGTTGATTTTTTTCGCCCGTCAGTATCCATTTTGCATGAGCAATCTGGTCAATATTTTTCATAAACATCCCTATTTCATTGGTTGGGTAATTGGGAAACATAGCCATTAAATATAACGTCATCCCACTTCCCGCGGCTTGTTCGCGGGATCCAGAGATCGGATGCTTAAACAAGATTGCTGTATCCCGCGGACCAGCCGCGGGACGTAGGAAGAAAGATGATACGCTTTAACTCAATAGCAACAAACTATTACGCATCCGCCATCAATACTCGTAGTTTTTTCATAGCAGATTGCTCTAATTGGCGCACGCGTTCCGCGGACACACCATATTGTTGCGCTAACATCTGTAATGTACTGGCTTTGTCTTCAGACAACCAACGTTGGCGTAAAATATCTTGACTGCGTTCATCGAGCGAAGCCAATGCGGTATGCAAGCGATCATGTTCTTGGTTTCCCGTATGCTCTTGCTCATATAGTACAGCAGGATTGGCACGATTATCTTGCAAATAATCAGCAGGCGCTGTTCGATATCGATGATCATCATCATCTGAATCCAAAGCGTCATACGATTCATCCATCGCATTCAACCGCTGCTCCATCACCAGCACGTCATGTGGCGTCACACCTAGGTCTTCGGCAACCGCATTCACTTCTTCGTTATTCATCCATCCCAAACGTTTTTTCATATGGCGTAAATTGAAAAACAATTTCCGTTGGGCTTTTGTAGTCGCTACTTTTACAATCCGCCAATTTTGGAGGACAAATTCATGAATTTCAGCTTTGATCCAATGCACAGCAAACGATACCAAACGCACACCCATCTTCGGATCAAAGCGTTTGACCGCTTTCATCAAACCCACATTGCCTTCTTGGATCAAATCACTTAATGACAAGCCGTAACCCAAATAACCTCTGGCCACGCGCACAACATAGCGCAAATGCGCCAATACCAAAGAGCGCGCTGCCTCTAAATCCCCTTGCTCTTGCACAAGTGTGGCAAAGTCAAACTCTTCTTCCGCCGTCAGCAGAGGAATCTGATTGACGCGATGAATATACGCCTCAAGACTACCGATAGGTAAGTTTAAAGTTGATAACGACAACGAAAAACTCATTTTTAATTCTCCGTTTGTAAAGATACAGATACAAAGATACCGTTAAAGCCACACCATTATAGGGGATCTCACCTCTCTCTTGCAAATTCTGGATAAAGATTGATCTTTATGTTGAATTGTGCTCAAATAATACACATGGATTTTAATAAATGTAGATTATGCACGCTCCCAATGATGAATTAATCGCGAACATCACTAAGCAATTGGCGGATCTTCGGCAAATCGATCATGTTTTAGCTGCCGCTAATTTGAGAGAATATCTCATACGATATGAGCAGTTTAAACGGGAGTATCTACAAAGAGGATATCAAAGGGGTGAGCACCACACCTGGGACTTACTCTTAGATAATTTCGATTTTGCTGGTAACAGAATGGACCCACGCACACACAAAATGCATCAAGCTTTTGATGTATGTCACGGTGCACAAACGGAAGAACAAAGTTCTCCAAGTTTTTTTCATCTTCTCTATGTGACTTTCCAAAGCATTCATGACAAAAAAATAACGACTACCTCCCAATGTCATCGGGTACGGCAATTGATTGCAGCACAAATCACTATTGTGGAACAACGCATGAAAGATATAACCAGGCCTATATCACAAGAATCGCATATTGGAGCGCAACACAACCAAGAAGGACCTTTAGTACTAGAAATCAATCAACCGCCATCGCGGCCTATTGTGCATGCTTCTCCTTATTTCCTGTCACTAAATAAGACTATTGCCGCCGCCGGTTGTGGATTAATGGGGGGCAGCCTACTTCTACACCTTAACCCAACATTTGCGTTAATGGTCGGAATTCACCTATCGCCGGCTATGTTTGTGGTTCTAGTCGTTGCAGGAGCATGCATGGCGGGGTACGGGCTCTCTCGCAAAGAGCCGCCGCGCGCAAACACAGGCACCCCCGTTTTGCAGTCACCGTTTTATGGACGACAAATCGAACAATTTTTGAAATTTTGTTTTAGTTTTGGACGATCTGGAAATCGCGTTGCGCTCGATAGCTTGCCAGCTAGCCAGAGCACCACTCCAAGGTACGCACCAAACACATAATCCTAGATTCTGCAGCGGAGATACAGGAGAACAGACAAACATCCTGCAAAAAAAGTTAATTTGATATATTTTCACACAAATAGATTGCATTAACAAGCAGCTTTTTGTATAATAGATGAACAAGAAACTTTGCGTGAATAAAACCAGAGAAAACAATTATGCCATCAATATTCGACGAACAAATTAAACAATCCGAACATAGATTAGCTAATGCTAAAATTGCATCCCTGGAAAAACGTGCGTGCTACATAAATGCTGCACTGTTGGCAACTGGCGGCACACTAGTGCTAACGTTCGGTACCTTGATGCAATTCGGTCCTCAGCTCATCATGTTAGCGGGCCTATCTTTGCCGCCCATAGCGTTAGCCGCTATCGCAATCACCGGGTTAGCGATGTTGGTAGCTGGGATCTATCTCGCTTATTGCACTAGCAGGCCAGTTGCGCCTGTCGGCGCAAAAACCAATGCAACAGCGCCAGAAAGCAGCGGTTGTTTACAACGCCTTTCTCAGTACGCTTGTTGCCTCAAACTCTTCGGTCGTAGTACTAACACTGCAAAGGATCCATCGGAATTACTTCATTCTACTGCTCAAAAGACAGCAAAATTATAAATGGTACGTTAAACACCTTGTGCATTTCTTTAAAATCTGTGGTTTTTTCATCCCACAGATTTTTTTATTTGAAGCTGTTGCTCGCTCAGAACAAACCCATGGCAGCAGCCTCCCAGGCTACGCAATGATCCTTGAAAAAACCGTTGAAGCCTACCAAAGGCCCCTTTCAGCCAAAAAAACCATCGTTTGTATTGTTTTTTAAACAAAACCCTTGATTTTAAAAAAATTAATTGTATAATATTCGCTCTTACTGTCTTTTATTGAGTTATTAAAAAGGACAATTAAACATCAACCTTAGAGGAAATGCTTATGCAGCAGCCATTGGATACGTTACAAGAGCAACTTGAGATAGTAGAACAATTTGAGAATTTATTTAATGTTAATAATGATTCAGAATTCAAGAAAAAATTAGGTACATCAAATGCAGATGGGACCTTTATGCACTTCATGGGAGATACTGCTGAGGAAAAATGTAGATTAGCCTTTAGTTCTCCTACAGCCACTTCACCAACTCGGCCTGCAGATAATCTAGCTGAAGCAATCACCTGTTTAAAAAATTTCTTAAAAATCAAAAATCCCCAAGATTCTAGTCTTCTGTCACAAGTAGTCGGATCATTAGTCGGATCAGAAGATCCCAATGCAGCTATTTTTAGAATTCTAGACTCACGTGAAAACGCACAGCGAAATGTCACTTTTTTCGATGCAGTAATTTCGGCAATGCTAGCTATTGGTAAGTACAAAGAAGGGTCAGAAGGACTCACGGCCATTCAAGCATTATTTTCCGCTACAAGCAAGCTCATCCAAACACAAAAAGAAGCTGTGCAACATGCTATTCAGGCTGTTGAAACTAGCTTAGCTGAGCAAACTGCTAAAGAAAAAATTGTAAAAACAGTTTCTTCAGCAATAATAGTCAGTAAATTTGCAAAGTCTCCTCAAATGAAAAAAAGGGTAAAAGAAACACGTGATAATGAGGCGGCTAAAACCATTGCCGAACAGCACTCTGCATTAGAAGCAAAAAAACAATTCAGAAAAAAATGTGCACGTTACACAGGCGCCGCAGTTTTAGCAACTGGCGGTACTGCAGCGATAGCACTTAGCACTTTGATGCAATTCGGTCCTCAGTTCGCAATGTTGGCAAGCTTGAATTTGCCTCCAGTAGCTTTGGCTGCTATCGCAATCTCAGGTGTTGCAATGTTGGCGGCGGCTGCTTACGTGACTTACCGTACGTACAAACCAGCTCATGCCGCATCCGTTGACACGACTTCTGATGCACCGGTTGTTACGAACCCAGCTGCAGGCTACTCAAAATTCCTGACGCCTGTGCTCACGACTGTGGGTCTTGGTCTGGTAGGATTCAGTGCTTTGGTACAATTCAGCCCTAGCCTCATGCAATTCAGTCCTACATTTGCTTTATTAATGGGATTGCATTTGACACCTGCTGCGTTGATGTCGGTCGCCGCTGTTGGGGTATTGTTGCTAAGTGTTAGTCTATACCGTGCTTGTAAAGCGTATGCGCAATCTCGTGCTGATGCTACTGCAGAGACTGTTGTGGTTAACGCTGAAGCAACTGAACCAACAAACACTACTTGTATGCAACGTCTTTCTCAGTATACAAATTGTTGCTT
>JACCDN010416523.1_pt1 | contig 22793 bp, 16 predicted proteins | sample 7441691 | NCBI WGS metagenome assembly JACCDN01 (sample SAMN15323439, study PRJNA562643) | freshwater metagenome | isolation source: river surface water | place: USA:Blue River Watershed | collected 2017-08-16 | reverse complement strand
TGACGTTAAAAGTGAATCTCTCTCAGGCATCACGCCCAAAAGTCGGGTAGGGACAGGTCATTACTGACCCATCCCCCCCTAAGAACCGTGCATGCGACTTTCACCGCACACGGCTCAAGTTTACACCTAGTCAAAATTTGACCAGCGATATCATTGAGGCGCGGATTCTACTCCTTTATTCCACTGTATTGCAACTTTTCTGTACAACCCTGACTATGAATCAAGGCGTGACAGTTTGGATGAAGCAAGGCGCGGTTATCTCGGCTATTTGACCCACCATCAACACGTCTTGCGATGTGATGATCATGCCAGCCCGTTTGCTTTGACACCGCTCCACCACAAAAGGCACACAAGCCCTTTTGCCTGAGGAAGATCCAGCAAGTTTCATTGCGGTAGCGCAGTTTATGCTGCATCCGCTGAACCCGTAAAACCTCCCATTTCAGTTCATGCTCCGCATCGTAAGGGTTGTAATCACCCGGCAGACGCTTATGGCGCACGATTGGCGTATTCGCTAACCCATAAAGTCGGCGATACCTCACTTCCCCTGATTGCATTTTGTAGGCTAGTGCAAACACCCAGCTTCGTTCGCCTATAGATCTGAAGTACCTCTTCCTGATCCAATTAATCGACTTGTTTGGGTGCCTACGTTTTGCCCACCGCCATATACGCCAGAAAATATGATAATCCAACGTATTGAAGGTTTCCTTCGCCACCACTGGAGAGTGGTACTCCGCCCACCCCCTTAACACCGGATTGAGTTGGCCAATGAGCTTTTCTTGCGTCAGAGCGCCGCTGTTTTTAATAATCTCCGCCACCTTCCTGTAAAACGTTTGCGCGTTTTTGGTAGAGGGTTTGATCAGCAGCTTGGCCTTCTTGTTCGGCGACTCGGGCACATACTTTCTAAAGTTCCATCCCAGAAAGTCAAAGCCAGTGTTAATGTGAGTAATCCGCGTTTTCTCCTTAGATAATTCAACCCCTCGTACAGACAGGAATTGCTCTACCCAAGGCTGCACTTCATTTTCCAGCAACACTTTTGTGTTGGCTGTAATCACAAAGTCATCTGCATATCTCACCACTTGTAACCCGAGCTTTTTGGACTTGGTCATGCCTAGTGTTTGAGCGAAATGCGCTTTCAACTGAGCTTCCAATCCATTCAGTGTGGCGTTGGCAAGACAAGGCGAAATAATCCCGCCCTGTGGTGTTCCTGCCTTCGTTTCTGCAAAGTGTTTCTTGTCGATAACGCCAGCTTTCAACCATTTGCGCAGTATCATTTTGTCCATAGGAACATTACGACATAGCCACTCGTGATTGATATTGTCAAAGAAGCCTTTGATATCACCCTCCAATACCCAAGTTGGTGCCACACTCGGCGCCAACAGGTGAAAGAGTTCTACCATTGCATCAGCGGTTGATCGGTCAGGCCGGAAGCCATAACTTTTCGGATCGCTGGTACTTTCAATAACAGGCTCCAATCCTTGCAAGTACAGCGCCTGCATAGCCCGATCCAACATCGTCGGGATACCTAGCGGACGCTTTTCCTGCTTGCCGGGTTTGGGTATCCATACCCGCTTGAGCGGTTTTGGACGATATCCCCGCTTTTGCGACAAACGTTTCACAGCATTATTTTTGGCGGTTGGCGAACTCCATGTTTCTCCATCCACGCCCGGCGTCTTACGACCCCGGTTCTCTGTCACTCGTTTCACGGCCATACAACGACCATGAAATGAATGCGCTAGCAATCGTTGGAGCCGAAAAACTCTCCGCCAATTACCGGCTTTAGTCGCCTGCGCGATCTTCAATTGCGTTTTCCTGACTGAGCGGTAAGCGGTTTCCCAATTGACTTGGTGCCAGCCTTGCGCTTGGTCAGAGGACGCAGCGTTCATCTTTTCAGATGTCGGTTTCATACAGTCCTCCATTATTAGAGTAAAAACACTACCCTACAGGCGGACTGCTCCCCCGAAGGGTAGCGTCTACCCTTCGGGATGGTTAATGTGGAATTAGCTAAAGTTCACGCGCGTGTAAACCAGATGTACGTCAGCCAAGGTTGCCCCAGTCGGTAATGTTTCAACCGCTATACCTTTCATTACAAAAGGCCATTCGCTTTTTACATCATCCTATTCCCCACACTCATCAGCATCTCTTACGAAATACCTGCCTGTGCCAGATGTTCTGGCCGTTGGCGAGTGGTCGGGATTGCCACGTTCCCCGCTTCGCATCAATTCTCTGTTTAGGCTCCATCTTTCCCCCGGTGGTTATTCTAGTGCCGCCGTACCTACCTCCACAGTACGGACTAACCACGGTGCCTGTTGGCTAGGGCCAATAAATGCCGTAGGCCCATCAAAACTTACGAGGGTTCAAACGATGGTTCACTTAAGTTAGTCATGCAGATACTGTCGCTAGCCCCTTTAAATCCGTGCAATTCGGATTCAAACCTGTTTTGTTGCCAAAACATAGCACTAATATTTCAGTAGGGACGTTGTTAATCGGGCTTCACACCTCAGGGTTGGCCCCCAAAGCATGCCGATTTAGCGAACTGACAGGCACATGTCAGGCTCGATATTTCCAGCGAGTGGAAACCGAGCAATGCGAGACGGAGCATTCTCATGCTCTCGATGTTTGAAGTTAGACAAGGACTATCAGAAGATAGCGAGTCTATTTTGTGTTACCTCTCTAGCTTGTATGCGAGAGAGGTAAACCCATAACGGGATTACATCCCGCAGGGGTTTAAAGTTAATGCTGGTTATTTTGAGTGGCCCAACTACCACTATCGAGGACACTTGACGTGTCGCACAGAGGCGCGCTTTATACCACATAAAGCCGTACCAGCGAAACCTTTTAGTCGATTTAAAGCCAAAGAAATACTGGATTAACCCCCAAAACAACTTGTACACTAGTTCCCTGTTAAGACTTGCTACTGCAAGTACCTTTTTCAACCTTAACGAGCAATCAACCATGAAAGAAACCTGGCGCTGGTTTGGCCCAAAAGATTCGGTCTCCCTTCAAAACATCGCGCAAGCGGGCGCAACCGGCATTGTAACGTCCTTGCACCACATTCCCACTGGCGACGTATGGCCCGTTGAAGATATTCTTGAACGCAAAAAAATCATTGAGGATCATGGGCTTGAATGGGCAGTTATTGAAAGCATCCCTTTGCACAACGACATTAAAACTCGCACCGGCAACTACCAACAGCTAATCGAAAACTACAAACAATCCATCCGCAACGTGGCTGCGGCAGGCGTTTTTGATGTGTGCTACAACTTTATGCCCGTAGTGGATTGGACCCGAACCAACCTCAGCTACACGCTACCAAACAAAGCCCAAGCCTTGCGCTTTGAGATGAGCGACTTTGCAGCTTACGATGTCTACATGCTGCAACGACCCGGCGCTGAAAAAGATTACCAACCCGAAGTGCTCGCTAAAGCCAAATCTCGCTTGGACTCCATGAGCGATGAAGAAAAAGCGCTGCTGGAAAAGAACATTATTGCTGGCCTGCCAGGCGGTGAAGGCTCCTACGACCGCGAAGGTATTCGCGCTGCCATTGACCTATTCATCAAAATGGGCAATGAAGGCATGCGTGCCAATTTGTTCGCCTTTTTACGCGAAGTAATTCCCGTTGCAGAGGAAGTTGGCGTACGTATGGCGATTCACCCGGACGATCCACCATTCTCGCTGTTTGGCTTGCCACGTGTCGTTTCCACTGCTGATGATGCGCGCGCATTGCTGCAAGCCGCCCCTAGCCCAGCCAACGGTTTAACCCTGTGCGCTGGCTCTTATGGCGCACGCTGCGATAACGACTTGGTGGCCATGGCGCGTGAATTCGGCGAACGCATTTATTTTGTTCACCTACGCAACATAAAACGAGAGGACGACGGCTCTTTCTACGAATCAGACCATTTGGATGGCGACAATGACATGGTTGGCCTGATCGACGCGCTACTCGATGAAGAAGCTCGCCGCACCAAAGCCGACAGCAAACTTCCTAAAATCGCTATGCGCCCAGACCACGGCCACCTTATGGCAGATGAAATCGGCAAACCCGGCATCAACCCAGGGTATTCTTTCGCGGGAAGGATGAAAGGCCTGGCCGAATTGCGCGGCGTTATTCACGCACTCACTGCGATACGCGCCCGCTAAGCAGAACGAATGTCGATCAAAAAGCCCCTTCTCAGCAAGGGGCTTTTTTTGTGGCACAAACTATCGCGACCTTTTCTGGTACAACACCTCATCTATCTGTGCTTGGCCTTAGTCAAACCCTGCCCAAATCGTTTAGAATGCCGGCATCATATTACTAGCCGAGATTACCCCTCCCCATGTCCGTGATTATTAAGACTGCAGCTGATATCGAAAAAATGCGTATTGCTGGCCGCATGGCCGCTGAAGTTTTGGAGATGATTGGCCCATTTGTTCAACCCGGCGTGACAACCGCAGAGCTGGACAAAATATGTCACGATCATATCGTGAACGTCCAAAAAGCCATACCTGCATGCTTAGGTTACCGCGGCTTTCCAAAGTCGATTTGCACATCGGTCAATCAGGTTGTCTGCCATGGAATTCCTTCTGACAAAAAAGCGTTAAAGGCCGGCGACATTATTAATATTGATGTGACGGTTATTTACGAAGGCTTTCACGGTGACACCAGCGCCATGTATTTCGTAGGCACACCTGCACCGCACGCGGAGCGCTTAGTACAGGTCACACAAGAATGCATGTACAAAGCAATCGCCTTAGTAAAACCCGGTTGCACACTGGGTGATATTGGCCACGTAATTCAACAACACGCCGAAGGAAATTATTACTCGGTTGTGCGCGAATATTGCGGCCACGGTATTGGCAAAGTTTTCCATGAAGAACCACAAATTTTGCACTACGGCCGCCCCGGTACAGGAATGACGTTGAAAGAAGGCATGGCCTTTACTATCGAGCCTATGATTAACGCGGGCAAACCACAAACCAAATTAAAAAGTGACGGCTGGACTGTTGAAACGAAAGACGGACGGCTCTCAGCCCAATGGGAGCACACCATGGTAGTTACTGCTACAGGTGTGGAAGTTTTAACAGCACGCAAAGACGAAAAATTCTAATCAAATTTCTGTGCACATCAATCGCGCTGATGCTGCCTTTTCGAAACATATTCGGATAGCAAACTATGTTGATGACTGCGGTGCCCTATTTCGAGCGGCCCTTATTTTTCTTTGACCAAAGCCGCTTTAGACGCGCATTGGCCGAACAACCGCACATCACTGTTTTTAAAGATGCGATTAGCGCAGCCACCATGCAATTCAACCGCCGCTTTGTAGAAGGCGAAGACATTCGCACGCTGGTTTACGAACGCGCTTTATTTATCGACTGCATTTTGCATTACGCCTGGCACAAATTTGAATGGCCAGACAGCATAAGCCTGGAAGCTGTAGGCGGTTATGGTCGCGGCGAATTGCACCCTGCATCTGACATTGATTTATTAATTTTGCACAGGCCAGAAGTTCTCGCTGAATGCGAAGAGAATATTGGGCAATTTTTTACATTTTTGTGGGACATTAAACTCGAAATTGGCAGCAGCGTGCGTACAGTTAAGCAATGTATTGAAATTGCGCGCAACGACATTACAGTCGCCACCAACATCATGGAGTCGCGCACGTTAGTGGGCGATGAATCGCTTCGCCATGAGCTGTTACAGCAATCAGCACCCAATAATATTTGGCCTGCAGAAGATTTTTTCCGCGCGAAGTGGGACGAACAAATCGCGCGTCACAAAAAATACAACGACACCGAATACAATCTCGAACCCAATATTAAAAATGCACCGGGTGGCCTACGCGACATACAAACGATTAGCTGGGTTGCCAAACGTTATTTTCAGGTTCGCACCCTCAAGCAACTAGAAGGCAAAGGCTTTTTTACCGAAGAAGAATTTTCGCTGTTGTATAGCGGCGAAGAATACTTGTGGCGCGTGCGATACGGCTTGCACATGGTGGCTAAACGCGCTGAAGAGCGTTTAATGTTTGACTACCAACGTGAGCTCGCAAAATTATTTGGTTTTGAAGACGAAGAAGGTTCCCTTGCAGTAGAACAGTTCATGCACAAGTACTATCGCACCGTGCTTGCGCTGCGCGAATTGAACGACGTACTTCTGCAATTTTTATCAGAAGCCATTCTGCAAAAAGGCAAATGCAAAAGCGTTGTATCCGTCAACGAACGTTTTCAACTGCGTGACAATTACATTGAAGCCACACACACCTACGTGTTTGAAGAAAACCCTTCAGCACTGTTAGAAATGTTTGTGCTTATGGCGCAAAACCCCAAAATTGTTGGCGTACGCGCATCAACAATTCGTTTGGTTCGTGAAAGCCGCCATTTAATCGACGATGAATTTCGCAATAACCCCAAAAACACCCAGCTCTTTGTCAAGCTGCTGCAATATCCCGGCGGGTTGGTTGAACAATTAAAGCGCATGCTACGTTATGGCATTCTCGGATTATATCTGCCGGAGTTCGGCCAAGTGACTGGCCAAATGCAACACGATTTATTTCATATTTATACGGTTGATGCACATACCTTAAAAGTAGTGCAAAACATGTGTAACTTTTTATTGCCAAGCGCGAAAGAAGAGTTCCCCATTTCCGCGCATATTATGACTCGCCTGCCGCGCTTGGACTTGTTATACATGGCAGGGCTTTATCACGACATTGGCAAAGGGCGTGGTGGCGATCACTCTACTTTAGGTGCGGTGGACGCGGAAGCATTTTGCAAACGCCATGGCATTTCCGCGCGGGAAACCCGCTTAGTTTCCTGGCTAGTAGAAAAGCATTTGTTAATGTCTTCAGTGTCGCAAAAGCAAGATTTGTCGGATCCAGATGTTATCCGTAATTTCGCGTTGATCGTGGGCGACCAAATGCACTTGGATTATTTGTTTGCACTCACCGTGGCAGACATCAACGGTACTAACAAAGAGTTGTGGAACACGTGGCGCGCAAGTTTAATGCGCCAACTTTATATGGAAACCAAGCGCGCGCTGCGTCGCGGCTTGGAGAACAATATCGACAAACAAGAACTGATTGAAGAAACCCAACAAGCCGCTATTCGCAAACTTGGTCGCAATAAATTGAGCGAATCGCACATTTGGGAGTTCTGGCGCGATATGGGCGAAGATTATTTCCTGCGTGAAAGCGTGGCAGATATTGCATGGCACACCGAAGCAATTGCAGATCATTTACATGATGAACCCTTAATTCTCATCAAAAAAACAACCAATAGAGAACTGGCTGGTGCAACGCAGATTTTTATTCGCACCAAAAACCAAAAGAACGTTTTTGTTGCCGCGGCATCAGCATTGGATCATTTGAATCTCAGCATTCAAGACGCCAAGATTTACAGCTCAAATTCTGGTTATACCATCGACACCTTTTTTGTACTCAACCAAGATGGCAAACCGCTGGGGAGCAATCCCACATTATTGAAACAAATCCAGCAAACACTGCAGGAAGAGCTGCGTTTGGCAGATAATTATTCCGAAGTTATCAGCCGCCGCACACCGCGCCGCATGAAATATTTTGCAATGCCCACACGCACCAGCTTAAGCCACGACACCCTGCGCAACTGTAGCGTGTTGGAGGTTATTTCTCCCGACCGACCGGGATTACTGGCCTGTATTGGCCGCATCTTTATGCAATTTGAAATTCACCTGATCAACGCAAAAATTGCAACGCTTGGCGAACGAGTTGAAGATATTTTCTTCATTGTGGACAATCAAGGGAATCCATTGACTGACACAGCGCTAGCAGAAAATTTGCAGCGTGAAATTCGCGAACAATTAGACAAGCGTGCAGATCTGCATTAAACGCTAAAGCACCCTACATTTTGTGAACCACAACATGAATAAAGATTTAGATCTACTACATCCATACCCTTTTGAAAAACTCGCTGCGCTGAAAGCGGCAGTCACAGCACCAAAAGAGCTCAGCGATATTATGTTGTCCATCGGCGAGCCAAAACATGAGCCGCCCGCATTTGTATTGCAAACCTTAGTAAGCAACCTCAACAAGCTGAGCAATTACCCTACGACAAAAGGCATTCCTGAACTGCGCGAGGCAATTGCCACTTGGGCCAGTAACCGCTTTAAATTAAACACTGGAAGCTTTACTGCTGACCGACATGTGCTGCCCGTAAATGGCACACGTGAAGCGCTCTTTGCATTTGCCCAAGCGATTGTTGATCGAACTAAACCTGATCCAATTGTCGTATCGCCCAACCCTTTCTACCAAATCTATGAAGGTGCGGCCATTTTGGCGGGCGCAGAGCCTTACTTTTTAAACTGCACGCCAGACAATAACTTTATTCCCGACTTTGCCGCGGTGCCTGCGGATATTTGGCAGCGCACGCAATTACTGTTTATTTGCTCTCCCGGCAACCCCACGGGCTCTGTTATGGACACATCGCAATTGAAAGATTTAATTGCGCTTGCAGATAAATATGACTTTGTTATCGCGTCTGATGAATGTTATTCCGAACTCTATTTTGATGAACAAAATCCTCCTGCAGGTTTACTGCAAGCTTGCGCCGAACTAGGCCGCGATGATTTTGCTCGCTGTGTTGTTTTTCATAGTTTATCCAAGCGTTCCAACTTGCCAGGTTTGCGTTCGGGCTTTGTGGGTGGCGATGCTAAAATTCTGGAAAAGTTTTTGTTGTATCGCACCTATCACGGCTGCGCTATGCCCGTACCCACACAATTGGCGAGTGTGGCTGCATGGCAAGACGAATCTCACGTTATCGATAACCGCGAAGCCTATCGCCAAAAATTTGATGCAGTACTTAAGATTCTTGATGGTGTATTGGATGTGCAAAAGCCTGACGCCAGCTTTTACCTGTGGGCCAAAACGCCCATCAAAGGCGAACTGTTTGCACAAAAATTATTTGAAGCTCAAAAGGTAACCGTATTACCTGGAAGTTATTTAGCGCGCGAAGCTCAAGGTGTGAACCCGGGCGAAGATTACGTGCGCATGGCATTGGTCGCTCCGCTTGCAGAATGCGTTCAAGCAGCCGAACGCATTAAGGCGTTTATAAAATCGCTATGACGGAGCTAAAAAAATTATCAAAGCAGGAGCGTGCGAATTATATTCGGGTAAAGCTGCAGGAGCTTTACCCGGAAACGCCCATTCCACTTGATCATAAAGATGCTTATACATTGCTCATTGCGGTTTTGCTTTCCGCACAATGTACGGATGCCCGTGTAAATACAGTGACCCCCGCTTTGTTTAAACTCGCGGATAACCCCTACGACATGGCAAAAGTGCCTGTCGAAAAAATTCAGGACATTATTCGCCCGTGCGGATTGTCCCCACAGAAATCCAAAGCGATTTCAGTGCTGTCGCAAATGTTAGTGAATGAACACGGCGGAAAAGTTCCCGATGACTGGGAAGCGCTTGAGCGCCTGCCCGGCGTTGGCCACAAAACCGCAAGCGTTGTAATGAGCCAAGCATTTGGCCATCCTGCGTTTCCGGTGGATACGCATATCCACCGGCTAGCGCAACGATGGGGCTTAACCAACGGAAAAAATGTGGTGCAAACGGAAAAAGATTTAAAGCTTTTATTTCCGAAAGAAAGTTGGAATTCCCTGCATTTACAAATAATTTATTATGGCCGCGAACATTGTTCCGCTCGTGGTTGTGACGGTACTGTTTGCGAGATTTGCACAACGACTTATCCAAACAGAAAGAAACCCAAAATTGTATTGAAACCTTGAGACATGACAACTCTATACGGCATTAAAAATTGCGACACTGTAAAAAAAGCCCGCGACTGGCTAGCGAAGAATAATGTAGATTATCGCTTTCACGATTTTCGTGTAGATGGCTTGGATAAAGAACAAGTACAAGATTGGATTGCAGAAATCGGGCTGGAGAATCTTGTCAACAAACGCAGCACCACGTGGAAAGAGTTGGATGAAACCATTAAAACCAACTTTAACGAAAAAAGTGCTATGGCTGTGATTGTGGAAAACCCAACGCTCATTAAGCGCCCACTGCTCGACACTGGCAAACATAAAGCAGTTGGTTTTAAAGACACCGAATACAAAAAGATTTTTAGTTAATAAGGGAATCTTCATCCTCGCGAATGCGGGGATATAATATGTACGCTAGATGATAGCGAACTTTAAAAAATCAAAAGCGGGATCCCCGCTGCGCGAGGATGACGATTCCCTCGTAAATTTATTTTCACTTGATTAGGAAACATCATGACAACTTTATATGCACTTGGCCTCGGTATAGGCACTCAAAACGCTAAAGGTGAATGGCTGGAAGTTTTTTATGCAGCACCTCTATTGAACCCATCTGAAGCCATCGCCAATGCTGTGATAAAAGTAGCAGGCTACAGTGAAGGCAACCAAGCCATTGCTATTACCAACGCACAAGCGGGTGAAATTGCCCAAGCACTCGAAGGCATAGATGCCGAACAAGCAGCGCTGGCTAAATCGCTTAGCAACAGCAAACGCCCCTTAGTCGCAACCTTGATTGCAACAGATACTAATCCAGCCTCTGTACCTGAGGGCTACTTGAAATTGCATTTGCTTTCGCATCGCTTGGTTAAACCACATAACACCGTATTGGCCGGTATTTTTGGCGTATTACCTAACGTTGCATGGACAAACAAAGGCGCGATTGATGTTAATGAATTGCCCGCCGCACAATTACAAGCGCGCTTGAATGGCGAAGAGCTGGAAGTATCCTGCGTCGATAAATTCCCCAAGATGACCAACTATGTTGTCCCCAAAGGCGTGCGTGTAGCGCATACCGCTCGTGTGCGTTTGGGTGCCTACCTTGGCGAAGGCACTACCATCATGCATGAAGGTTTTGTGAACTTTAATGCCGGTACCGAAGGCCCAGCCATGATTGAAGGCCGGATTTCTGCCGGCGTGTTCGTGGGCGCAGGCTCAGATTTGGGCGGTGGCAGCTCTACTATGGGAACCTTGTCTGGCGGTGGTAACATAGTCATCTCCATCGGCAAAGAATCCTTAATTGGTGCTAACGCCGGTACGGGTATTCCACTTGGCGACCGTTGCAAGATCGAATCAGGTTTATATATTACTGCGGGTACAAAAGTTGTGATGCTGGATGACACAGGCGCAGAAGTACAAACCGTTAAAGCGCGCGAGTTAGCAAATGTTTCTGATTTGGTATTCCGTCGCAATTCTATTAGCGGCCGTGTGGAAGTCGTCACCAACAAAAGCGCATTGCAATTGAACACCGCATTGCACAAAAACTAATTTCTACTTTTTAACGCGGCATTAAGCCGCCATATTTTAAAACACCAAAGCGAGACAACTATTATGGGCGCTCAATGGAAAGCAAAAGGTCGCGAAGCAGCGGCTAGTGCAAAAGGCAAATTGTTCACCAAACTCACAAAAGAAATCATGATTGCCGCGCGCAATGGCGCAGACCCGGATATGAACCCGCGTTTGCGTCTTGCGATTGTGCAAGCGAAGAAGGCATCCATGACTCGTGAGACATTGGAGCGCGCCATTAAAAAAGGCTCAGGCCAATTAGACGGTGGCGTGAGCTACGAAAAAGTTGTTTACGAAGGTTTTGCGCCGCACCAGGTTCCCGTGATTGTTGAATGTTTAACCGACAACGTAAACCGCACCATTTCAAATATTCGTGGTTTATTCCGCAAGGGTCAGTTGGGCGCATCGGGCTCAGTATCTTGGGATTTCGAACATGTGGGTATGATTGAAGCTACGCCTTCCAATAAAGATGCTGACCCAGAAATGGCCGCTATCGAAGCAGGCGCACAAGATTTTGAAACTGATGATGAAGGCGTTACCTTATTTATTACCGACATCACTGATTTGGATCTTGTTCAAAAAGCATTGCCCGCACAAGGCTTTAATGTTGAATCGGCCAAGATTGGTTATCGCCCCAAAAATCCCGTGAGCTTATCGGGCGAAGCATTAGAAGAAGTTGAGGCTTTCCTTGCAGCGATTGATGACGATGACGATGTCCATGAAGTTTACGTCGGTCTCGCTGGCGAATAAGCAAAACTAGGCGGCGTCTGGCTTCGTTTTCTCAGACTACCGCCTATTCCTACCGCTATACCTCTTGTTAACGCCTAAGATGCAACCTACAAAGGCTAAATCGGCCTCTGGCGTTTGTCCTTTTGGATGGAAATACACAGATCTGAACCTTCATCGTTTAAGAATTGCTCTGCCCACTCAGGCATTTACTTTCATTCTTACTAAATTCAAAGGAATAGACGATGAAAACATCAAAGATAAAGCTGCTGCTAGGTCTACTGGTTATATTTTGTTACCAGAGCGCAAGTGCACACAATAATCTCAATGATCTGAAAAACTGTTTAGGACTGGATGCACCAGCCAATTTGCTGGGTATGGACCTAGTACTACAAATTGAAACAGCAACAACCAATCTTCCAAGTGGATATCCCTACAAAGGCGCAGTGGTTAAACGCTACAAAAAAGACGGCAAATTTACTGCGCAGGGCACAGGGACAATGCAAGGAATGGTTCCAGACAACCAGCAAGCATTCTACGGAACTTACAAATACCAACGCACCAGCCCAAACACCGCTATTGAAAAATCCATTGATGTTTCTATCAACAACACTCCCTTCACCGTTAAATACACATTTGAGACTGCAACAAGCGGAAAGTGGGAAGAGGATTTTGGTAACGGACAGCTTAAACTCTCAGGAAGTTTTACACTCACTCCGTCAAACTTACCGGCTGACCAGCATTTTGCACAAGCAGACAAGGCAGATACTAATGTTGGACTCATTATTAAATCCACCAAATCGGTTTTGCCCGCAGGAACTTACCCAGCAGCCGGGCTAGTTCTACAAACCTACGCGCAAGATGGCACTTTGGTATTTAAAGGATTTGGCCCCGGTACGTTAAACTCCACAGGAACCTATAAATACACCAAAATATCTGCTAACACTGCCGTGGAAGAAGTCACTCAAGTCAGCGACTTCTTTACGCTCCCGTACACTATGGTTTACACATTTGAAACAAGCAGTTCGGGAAAATGGTTCCAAAATTTTGGTGACGGATTGATTTTATTCTCTGGGACCTTTGATGTATTCCCTAACAAATAATTTACTTTTCTTAGGGTTATGGTGATAACTATAACCCTTGTTGCAGAAAAAGAAAATGACGCAATTACATATAGAACTGATAAAAGCCTGGTTTATATTTTCATTTAGCATGGGTTGCTGGACATGCCTTAATTTACGATTAAGTAAGCGTGGTGATAGCCAAGTTAAAAATGTCATTCTAGCTTTTATCATTTTGTTGTTAGCTCCACCGGTTAACGCTTACCTAAGCCTGGTAAACACGCAACCAATACATTGGCTCGCGACTTTGGCTTACAAATTAACGTGGTGCTACGGGCCCATCATGGTAGCGCTCATTCGGCATATTTTACTTCGCCCATTGAGCCGTTTTAGCTATGTGGTACAAGTTTTACCCTTTCTCTTATCATTAGCCCATGATGTATTTAACCTGCAGATCATTAGCTTCCCATTCATGGTGTCGCTGCTCTTTTTACACGTGTTTAGCTACTTAACTTACGCCACTTATTTACTAATAACGGAACGTTTGCTCTTATTAAAATTAACCAAACAATTCAAAAATACAACCTACTATTGGCTAATATATTTGGTCGCAAGCTTGTCATTTATTATGTTATTTGATCTTGGAATCTACTTTTCCATTTTGCGCGGCCAGGCCCCATCCTTCATAGTGACGGCAGAAATTGCTGGCTTGGTTGCAGTATTTGTTGATTCTATTGCGCTCTTTTCACTTTATCAGCCCAATGTATTTTTCCATGACATAAAAGTGCAGGAAGACCTGCAACCGGAACCAAAGCCGTTGCTGCGAAGCATAGAACTTAGCAAAGAAGCGGCACAGCAACTCAATTCACAATTAGATGAATTAGTGAAAAATCTTAAGCCACACTTGGATGAAGATATTTCCCTACCCAAACTTGCTGCTCTGCTGGGCGTTACCACTCACCAACTTTCTGAGTTATTAAATATTCACAAACGCATTAGTTTTTATGACTTTTTAAACGACCTTCGTTATCAGGAATCGCTACATTTTTTAAGTATTGGCGAAACCGAACTCACCATCGCCGACATTGCATATCGTTCAGGTTTTAATAATCGCAACAGCTTCTATAAAGTCTTTAAAGAAAAAACGGGGTTAACACCCAGCCAATACAAAAAGTCATCCGCAATACGCTAAGCTCGAATTACACAGGAATTCATTAAACCCCGAGAAACGACAAGGGAATGAAGTAGGTAATTGAACATCGTCATGATAGAGACAGAGGGGCTTCATAGCCTCGCTAGACGTGATGGCATTCGACCCGCATAGGCAGATCAATATATTCCAATGCTTAATGGCGCTGGAGCCAAAACTGACAACACTGTAGAATCGCGGCATCTACATACTGTCGGATTCCTTCATGACTATATCCCCTACACTTCAACTCGCCATAGATTTAATTCGCTGTCGTTCGGTCACCCCCGAAGACGATGGCTGTCAGGACGTGATGATTAAACGACTAGAAGCTATTGGTTTCGAAACCACGCGCTTGCGTTTTGGTGAGGTCGATAATTTTTGGGCCATTCGCGGTAGTGAAGGCCCTATTCTCACGTTTGCAGGCCACACAGATGTTGTTCCTACCGGCCCCGAAACCAACTGGAACAACCCACCTTTCGAGCCGAAAATTATTGAAGGCATGTTACATGGCCGTGGCGCCGCGGATATGAAAGGTTCGCTCGCGAGTATGGTTATTGCTTGTGAAAATTTTGTCGCAAAGTACCCAAATCATAAAGGCCGTATTGCATTTTTAATCACCAGCGATGAAGAAGGCCCTTCCATTAACGGCACGGTAAAAGTCGTTGAGTGGTTGGAAGAACGGAACACGAAAATGACGTGGTGCATTGTGGGCGAACCATCAAGCACAAAGGTTGTAGGCGATGTTATTAAAAATGGACGCCGAGGCTCGCTCGGTGCGATCTTAAAAGTGAAAGGGATTCAGGGGCACGTTGCCTATCCTCATTTGGCGGACAACCCTATTCACAAACTCGCTCCCGCATTAGCGGAATTAACAGCCGAACATTGGGATAACGGCAACGAATTTTTTCCAGCAACTAGTTTTCAAGTATCCAATATTAATGGCGGGACGGGTGCAACCAATGTGATTCCTGGTGAAGTGGAAGTTGTTTTTAATTTCCGTTTTTCCACTGAGTTGACCGAGCAGATTTTGCGCGACCGCACCGAGGCAATCCTAAATAAACACAAACTCCAATACGAATTACAGTGGATTTTAAGCGGCCAACCATTCCTTACACCACGGGGCGATTTGGTAAACGCCGTGGTCGATGCGATTAAACTCGAAGCTGGGATTGATGCAGAATTATCAACATCCGGCGGCACATCTGACGGCCGATTTATTGCACCCACTGGTGCGCAAGTGGTTGAGCTTGGCCCTATCAATGCGACCATTCATAAAGTCAACGAATGCATAAGCGCAGACGATTTAAATAAGCTCACAGCAATTTACGAAAAAACATTGGAAAAACTTTTGGCCTAAAAATAAAGCCCCGATACCGGGGCTTTATTTTAACTGAATGACGCCAAATCATTTAACTGACAGCCTTAACTTTTGTTGCAGTATAAATTGCTAACAAACTCACCGCACAAGCAATATAACCCACCCAGTCATAATGCAAAATTTCTCCGCTTGGCGCTTTAATCATAATGGCACCTGCAATTAATGCGGCGAACCCTGACCCCAAGTTTTGTACCGCTGAACTAAAGGCCATTACGCGGCCGCGGAAACGTGGCTCGCAAGATGCCGTAATTAATGCCGATGCAGGAATAAAACGCCCGCTAACAAACACAAAAAATAAGGTCGCGAAAACAAGCTGCCATACAAAGGCAGTTTGAAACGTTTGAGTCATTAGCACAATTGGAATAAGGCTTAACACCGTAGTCACTGCTAAAACTTTCCAATGTTTGTGCTTGTCGGTCATACGGCCAATCACGGGGCGTGTAAACAAAGTCGCTAAACCACCGCACAAATAAATATAGGGTAGTTCGTGGTCTGTCATTCCCGTATTGGAAACCATTGTTGGCGCAATGTAGGGAATTACCATAAAGCCCGCAAACATCACCAAGCAAGATGTTGCAAACGCCCACCAATGATTGGGAACACGAAACAACTCAACACAACTTCTAAAAAAGTTAACCTGAGGTTGATCCAAGTGCCCGCGAACATTCGGCACTACTTTATAAGCAACAATCAAAACAAGTACACCGGCATAAGTAATAAAGCTAAAGGGCGTTTGCCACGAAAAATGATTGGAAATAAATAATCCCAAAGGCACACCTGCAATAGCCGCTAGCGAAAAAGCGAGCATCACAATACCCATGGCTTTGCCGCGTTTTTGCGGAGGAAATACATCGCCCACAATCGCTAGAACAATTGAACTTAATACGCCACCAAAAAAGCCCGCAATAATTCGCGCAGACAGCAGGAGTTCATAAGAGTTTGAATATGCGCAAGCGAGTGTTGCGACCAGTAAACCAATGTAAGCAGCCAGCAACGCATTGCGGCGATCAAACCGATCACCTAGCGAAGAGGCTAACAAAGACGAAACACCTGCCGCAATGGAATAGGACGAAACCAGTAAACCGAATTGCGCGGGCTGAATAGCGAATACGGCCATTAGCTGTGACGATAGCGGCATCATAATCATGAAATCCACAATCATGGTGAACTGCAACGCCATAAGCGTGAATAGCATGATGCGCTCACGCGCGGGGGAGATTTCAACAGACATGGGATACTCACCGTTAAAAAGGGCTTAGTGTAGCTAACTGCAAAATCAAAAAGCTAATGACGCTTGTAACGAACGCCTTCTGTTCAAAGTACACGCCCAAAAGGGCCAGTATCGCCATACCAATGTTAGTAACCAGTACAACAGGCTAAGGTCGATTAGGTTTATCGAACACGAATAGGGATTTGATCTCCTGTTGCCCCCTATTCCATCACAGGGATGCAATAAGTAAGCAGCGAGCGAGGTACTAATCAGCCCCGCCCTCCAAAGAATCGATTATAATACGTCAATTTTGGTGCACTCATAACCGAGCCTAGTTTTTAAAGGCTTCATTCAATATCAAATCTATTAAAACACAACGACTATAAGTATTCGTACGGAGAACGCGGATGATTTGCTTGCCTCAGCCTGGACATAAACGCACCACGCTATTTACAAAAAACATCCTTCGCACAACAGGCCTCTTGTCGACTTTTTTAATCGCATCCCTGAGCCCGCTAACCAGTTTTGGTGCTGCGCCCAATACACCCACCTCGGGGGCCGAAATATCCCAACCCGGGTTGTTCGATGCCATCAGCTCACGCGCAAAACTACTCGCCAAAGAAAACTACAAACCCGTGGTTGCCAATATCCCTGAAGCACTCGCGAAGATGGATTACGATCAATACAGATCCATTCGCTTCCGCCCCGAAGCGTCACTGTGGCGCAACGAAGCCCAATTTGAAGTGCAATTATTTCACGCGGGTTATATTTCCAGAGAGCCAAAAATATTGCATATGGCCACCAACAATGGCGATTCCATTTTGCAATTCAAACAAGAATATTTTAATTATGAAGGGCCCGCCGCAAGCCTTGCGGGCATAGCGCCAAAAGATATCGGCTTTGCCGCATTTCGGTTGCACTACCCGCTTAACAACGTGAATTATAAAGACGAGTTTTTTGCGTTCAGCGGCGCAAGCTATTTTCGCGTGGTAGGGCCGAATCAAGCTTATGGAATTTCTGCACGTGGGTTAGCACTAGATACTGCTGAATCGTCTGGCGAGGAATTCCCCAGCTTTCGCGAATTCTGGTTATTGAAACCCACACCTGCAGAAAACCATGTGGTGATTTACGCGTTACTTGATAGCCCGTCTATCGCAGGTGCTTATCGTTTTGATATGTATCCCGGTGCAAAAAATCAGGTAAAAATTACTGCCCGACTCTATGCACGCAAAGATATTAAAAAGCTTGGCGTTGCACCTTTGACCAGTATGTTTTTGTTTGGCGAGAACAGCGTCAACAAATATAAATTTGACGACTTCCGTACCGAGGTACACAACTCGGACGGTTTGTTAATGCAAACCTCATCGGGCGAATGGATTTGGCGACCACTGACTAACCATCGCGCACTTCACGTTTCATCATTAACTGACAATAATCCACAAGGTTTTGGAATGTTGCAGCGTGACCGCAATTTCGAAAATTATTTGGATACCGAAGCAAAATACGAAAAACGCCCTAGCCTGTGGATTAAACCCGACATTCCATTCGGCAAAGGTCGCCTTGAATTAGTAGAAATTCCCTCCGACAGCGAAGCCAACGACAATATGGTTACCTACTGGGTGCCAGAACAAACCATGAAAGCGGGCGAGGAACGTGAATTTAAATATACGCTCTTCACCTATGATGCTGAGATCCCCGAGCAACCACTCGCGAAAGTTTTGCGTACTAAAACTGGTTGGGGTTCAGTTGCAGCGCAAGCGAATCCACCACCAAAAAGCAAACGCCAATTTGCCATTGACTTCCAAGGCGGCGAGTTGGAGAAGTTGCCCGCAGGCACAGTCGTTCAAGCTGACCTTATTAAAAATGCAGGCAAACTAACTGATTTGCAGGTGAGTAAGCTTCCTAACGGAAAGTCTTACCGCGTGTCATTCAAAATTGAGCCCGAAGGCAACAACGTAGTAGATATGCGTTTATTTATTAAAACTAAAGATAAACGCTTGAGCGAAGTATGGAGCTACCCTTGGTATCCCGATAACACGCCAAATTAAAATTTCAACTGGAAATAAAAAAAGGCGAACAAAGTGTTCGCCTTTTTTTATTTCACATCAAACCAAAATTATTTTTTCGGTTCAATCACTACTTTGCCCTCTACACCTGCTTTTTTATCGCCATCACCTTCAACCAATACACTCATTTGGCGGCGCCCCTCGGCTGCGGGTAAGTCAATATTTAATTCACCCGGTTCAAATGAATCTTTCTTAGCAACCATCACACCATTCAACCAAATTTCCGCTTTACCCGTAATGCTGTAGAAATGAAGTTTTCCGGTTCCATTCGCTAGGTTTTTGCGTGGAGTGAAATGGGTACGATACAAACGGTATTTACCTTCTTTCACTTCGCCCGGAACATTCACCATAGGTGGCTGGCCCCAGCCCCAAGTGTTCATGTCGTTATCAGCCAAGACTTGGTTTGGATCCAAGCGCTGGGCACTCGCGGGTGATACTCGCCAATCGGTTAACTGACTTAAGGGGGCTGCGGACTCTGCAACAAAAGGTACGGGCGCAACCGCTTTCACCGGAATGCTAACACGTGCAGTTTTTAAACCTGCTGCGCTTGCCGTAATTTTAATATCCCCTTTGGATTCAAAGTTGGATTGAACGATAAGTTGTGCAAGGCCATTGAATAGTTTGCGCGTTTTACCTTTTTCATCTTCATGCGAATTTGGGTTGCCGTTGCCGTGGCCGATAGATTTGCCGGCGCCGGAAATGTCGAAAGTCACTTCAGAATTATCGATAGGTACTGCACGCCCTTTTGCGTCCAACGCTCGCACAGTAATTGGCATTGCATCGCGTCCATCGCCAGCCAAACCTTTGCGATCTGGAATTAATTCCAACGCAACCGCTTTTCCGGTGGTTTCGACTTGCGCACGCGCTACTTCTTTGTCGCCATTAAAACCGATGACTTCAAGTTTGCCGGGTTGATAAGCAACTTTGAAGAAGTTCATGCGGTAGTTATCGACTTTTTGCTCACCTAACTCGCGACCATTCAATAACAGTTTTACACGCTCAACATTCGCCATAACCATAACGCGAATTTCTTGCCCCTCTTTACCGGCCCAATTCCAATGGGGTGCGAGATAAACCAGTGGACGATCTTTTATCCATTGAACCTGGTGAATGTAGTAGGCATCTTTTGCAAAGCCGTTGAGATCCATAATGCCGAATACGGAGCTGACCGATGGCCATTTGTTAGGCGTTGGCTCGCCGCGGTAATCAAAACCTGTCCACACAAAACCGCCGGCAACATAAGGGCGTGTATCAATGGCTTGCCATGCATCGCGGTGACTATTGCCCCAGAGCGCAAAATCGTCATCGTAACTGGCAATTAGATTTTTGCTTTGGTCTGTGGTGTATTCGCCACGCGTCATAAATGCAGAGGTGTCTTCCGAGCTAGTGAAGGGTTTATCAGGATGAGCATTGTGGAAGCGATCGTAATCAGCCACTTGATAATTTGCGCCAACTACATCCACCGCGTGCGACACATTAAGCGGTGTAAAAAAGCCGCTGTTCATTGCTGCGGTTACGGGGCGAGTTTCGTCCAAGGCTTTTACGGCTGCGCTCATGCGGCGAACCATTTCGTAGCCCACTTCTGTGCCTTGTACCGGCTCTTCGTTAAATACAGACCACAAAATAATGCCGGGATGATGACGATCGCGGCGAACCATCCATTCCAATTGCTTCATATAATCCGGCGATGGGTTGAAGTTGCGGTTTTCATCCATCACGACAAAGCCCATGCGATCAACCAAATCCAACACTTCAGTAGCAGGCGCGTTGTGTGAGAAACGAATTGCGTTAACACCCAACTCTTTCAGGCGACGCAAACGGTATTCCCAAATGGAATCCGGCACCGCAACGCCTACACCTGCGTGATCCTGATGGATACACACACCTTGTAACTTCACATGTTTGTCATTCAGGAAAAAGCCTTGCTTCGCATCAAAACGAATGGTGCGGAAGCCGGTGTTAAGCGAGGTTTCATCGATCTTTTTACCGTTTGCAATGACCTGCGTGGTAACACGGTACAGATTGGTTTGTTCGATCGACCAAATAGCAGGATTGCTCACTGCAATGGGCAGCTTGGCCGTGGTAGGCGTAAACAGGGGCACTTTGACGGCTTGCGTTTGTTTTGCGATTTGCTTGCCAGAAGGGTCGAACACACTCACTTCTACAGTGACATCAGCCGCTTGTTTGCCGCTGTTATCCAACGTGACTTCAACGGGAAGCTCCCAATTATTTGGGCCGGCAGCCTGACGAGGTGTGGCGTAAACGCCATCGGTAACGATTCGAACAGGGTCAGATTTCACTAACCACGTATGGCGGTAAATGCCTGCGCCCTCGTACCACCAACCCTCCATCGCCGTAGCGTCAGCTTTGACGGCAATCGTATTCATCGCATCGCCGTAGCGTAAGTAGGGGGTGATATCGATGTAATTGGAGTTATACCCAGACCAGTTACGGCTAACAATGTTTCCGTTCACCCAAACGGTTGAGTGGGTGGCTATGGCATCGAATTGCAATTCGAGATGGCGGCCTCGGTCGCTTTCATCCACTTTAAAATAACGACGATACCAAGATATGCCACGCGGACGAAAGCCTTGAGCAAGGCTTGCGTCGGGATCAAAAGGCCCTTCAACGGCCCAATCGTGAGGCAAGTCCAGTTTGCGCCAACTGGAGTCATCGTATTCGCGCCCCGCCGGCCCACGTGCATTCCCAGCTTTTGCGTTGCCGTAAGCGTCTTCATGACCCTTGACCGGCGCCACGTCGATATCGCCAAGATGAAATAGCCAACCGCGATCAAGTGATAAGCGCTCGCGGTTTGTGTCTGCAGCGTTCGCCAGACTTGCGCAAACAATAAGCACACCTGTAGCAATGACCCTTAGCCAAATAGCAGGAGAAGATAGGATTTTCATATGTGTAGTGACCTCGTTATGTTTATCGACTGGAATGATAAATCATATAATTTCACTATGCACGGATTTTACCTTGTGCTCTAGGGGTAAGCTCGCTAGGCTGCCGTCACCTCTTTAACCATCTTCGACGACTATGAACTTCCGATTATCCCCTTACCTTATTTGGCCCTTGGTGTTTATCGGGCAATTACTGGCAACCGGTTTGTTGGCATGGCACTTACTCGCCCAAATTAATTTTGCGTATCCAGTGGGGTATAAAGTGCTGGGATTGGATAAGCACATTGCTGAATATGCGCCGCTCAACCGCTACGTCCACGGCTTTCAATTCACGCGCCCCAAAGACCACTGGGACTTGTTTGGGCAGATTACCCACAGCGTGCAACACAACGGCGAAGGTTTGGCAGAGATATCATTTTTATTACCCAACAACACGCACCTACCGCTTATGCACGAGGCTGAAATTATTCACCTGCAGGACGTTAGTCACTTGATTAACACCTTTTATACAGTGGGAATGGCGGGTGCATTTGTGTGGGGCATGTTTTTGTGGATCGCTTACCGTCAAAAATTGCAGTTTCCTTCGCTAAGAAAAATCATCATGGGATTTTTAGCAGGAATTGTTTTGCTATCAACCATTATTTTGAGTATTGGCACTACCCGCGTTTTTTATTGGCTGCACACCCAGGTTTTCCCCGATGGACACCAGTGGTTTTTTTATTATGAAGATTCCCTTATGACCACGCTTATGAAAGCGCCTGATATATTCGCGTTTATTGCGGCGTTATTGGTGCTGGTGTTGATAGCTGTTTGGGGATTAAGTACGTTTGGGATGGCGCGCTTGCTGAGAACTAATCTTGAAGTTGTAGCTGAGGTAAAAACTGAAGAGAAGCAAACCAAGACCAAGCAAACGAAAAAGCGAAAAAATTAAAAACTTATTACTTAGAACAGGGAGTCGTCATCCTCGCGTAGCGGGGAT
>JACCDN010113579.1_pt1 | contig 22794 bp, 23 predicted proteins | sample 7441691 | NCBI WGS metagenome assembly JACCDN01 (sample SAMN15323439, study PRJNA562643) | freshwater metagenome | isolation source: river surface water | place: USA:Blue River Watershed | collected 2017-08-16 | reverse complement strand
TGTTGGATATGCCTTTAGAGCATCAGATATGTTAAATGAAAGCCGTCAAGCAAATCACGGGGCGTTGATTGTTGGAAAAGTATTCAATGAAAAAACCAATAAATGCGATTACATTATTCGCAATAGTTGGGGAAAAACCTGTAGGTTTAAAAAAATTGGAAAAGGCGAATATTGTATGAGAAATAGTATGGGATACACCGGCTATCTTCAATTTCCTCCCGACATCTTAGAGCAGTACTTGTTAGGAATTTATAAGTATACTAATTAATAAATTGCACATTAATGATTTTTTCTTGGAGTAATTTTTTATCAACCCAAATATTTCCTTTTTCACAATTAGTTCGATACGGTTCAGGATAGACTTCACAGCTTTCCCCCCATGAATTTCTAATTAAATACTGGCATGAATTTGAGTCGAGGTTAAATCTTCTTCCTACAATCGATGAGTAATGACTGGCAAAAGAAGAATCATCTGCCAATAAAAAATTTGCATTATAATTAATAGAGACGGGATTATTTTTTTCTAAATTGCGATCGATGTCGAGAGTTACCTTGTCTTCACTGTATAAACTTCCGCGCATAACGATATTGGCTTTAATGAGATCTTCCTTACAATTTGCCTGTTGAAATTTGTGAATTAAAACAAGAGAAGAAGCATTAATATTTTGCTCATGAATTTCTTTAATAGAGTCTAAAGACAGTTTGGGAAAGAGGGCCTTAACATAACTTAAATCACAAAAGCTCAATGTCTTTCTGTTTCTGGCGAGGGATTCGATTTTTTGTAAAATAGTGACGGTATCGCTGGTTGTGGCTCCACATGATGGATCTATTTCATAGTCTTCTGAAGGCATAATTTCCTCTGGGCAATAAAATCCCTTCGAGGCAGAAATCGCTCCGATATCGCTTCCTCCTCCAGCATTTGACAATAAATCCTCACGAGGCATTTCAGGCATATTATAGTAAAAATTTATGGCGATATCAGTTGCTGAAATTTTTTGATTGATACGGTAAGAGATAAGATCGGCGTCAGTGTAAGCAAAACACCATCCGGAAGTTGACTGACTTCTAACTTTATCGAAAATTGAATTTTTTCTTAAATCGATTTCACCACAACTTTCGGGTCTATCATTTAGACTTCCTTTGGATCTTTTTAAAAAACCATCGAAGCGATTAAAGGTAGAGGTGACTTTATCTAGTACTCCAGCCTGAATCGACGATGTGTGAACAGAAAGAATAAGAATGATAAATAAAAATGTTTTCATATACGGAATGATAATTTAAAGGGAAAAAAATATCTTGAAACCTCCAAAAGTTACAGAGTGGAAAAAAAATGTAAAAAATTTGATCAGGACTAACACGCGGAAGTATCGGAGTAATTACAACTCGCTGTATTTTGGTAGTAACGATCGCGCCTATCCTTACAAATTTACAGGATGCAAGGAAAAAAAATCAATTTTAAGTTATTCTCAAGAGATAGTTTTTTGGGAGATTTCAATGCAAAAGGTATTTGTAATTGCCAGTATCATTTTAGGGCTGAATTTTAGCATATATGCAGAGAAAATTAAATTTCTGCATACAGATAAAGAGGCAATGCAAGCGCGAATTGATCTTATTCAGCAGGCCCAAAAAGAAATCTATATCGAATATTATTCGGTAACAGACGATGATACGGCAACCACTGGAATTTTATTGTTGTGTGAAGCTGCTAAGCGTGGAGTTAAAGTAAAAATTTTATTAGATGCCTTATCAAGTAGTGTAAAGAAGTCGACGATGGCCTTTTCTGTGCAAAATTGTAAAGATGATAGTGGCAAAGGGAGCATTGAATTCCGTTTATTTAATCCCTTTTCACTTAAAAATCTTGCTCGTTTATTTCATCGGACTCATGAAAAACTAATATCTGTTGATAGCTCGCGAATTATAATCGGGGGGAGAAATGTTGATGGAAAATATTTTGGATTAGATGCAAGAAGAAATTATAACGATTTGGATATGCTAGTTGAAGGCAACGTTTCAGCGGAGGTTTCAGAGTATTTTTTAAAGCTATGGGATCAAAAAAAAATGGTCTCAGTACCTAATCTTGATTCGTATGATGAAGTAAAAATGCGCGATAGGTGTAAAGGGTTATCAGAGACTAGCGAATGTAGGATAGACGCTGAAGAAATTTTAGCGGAAACACAATATGAATTAGAAGCGACTGCCAACAGAATGTTCAAGTTGGAAAAATCGCTTGCTGAAGGAAATAACTTAGTAACAAGTCAATCAAATAATGATATTTTTAAAGATTCTAGAATTGTTGAAGAGGTGGATTTTTTAGCAAACTCGCCGTTTGAAAATGTTGGACGAAAAAACCACCAGGTTAGTAAGGACTTATACACTATTTTTAAAAATGCAAAAGAAAGCGTGACAATTTTATCACCATACTTAATTCCAAATAAGTTAGTTAAAAGAATGATCAAGAATCTTATTGCTAAGAATGTTAAGGTCACTGTAATCACAAATTCTTTGCGGTCAACGGATAACTTATTTGCTCAAGCAGGTTATAAAAACGCTAAAGAAGAAATGATTAAGATGGGAATAGAACTTTATGAATATGATCTTGTCGATACAACTCACGCCAAAGCGGCAGTTATAGATGGCAAGATTGCCTTAGTTGGAACTTTTAATTTAGATCCAAGGTCTGCGCTTATAAATAGAGAGATTGGATTAAGTGTTACTGATAGCATTGTTGCCGAAGAGCTGGCGGGTATTATCGAAGACTTTAGAAAGAACTCATTATTAGTTGGAAAAAATGGGGAAGAGCTAAACCATGCTAAGCAAAATAGAGGCGTAGGAATTATCAAAAAGATTTTATTGAATGCTCTATTACCACTGGTTCCAGCGATTAAGCATCAGCTCTAATTTTATTTTCATACATGGCCACAAACCATCCTGTGGCCATTAAAACTCCACCGATAGGCACGATCATCGCAAAGATTTTTATTTGTGTAATGGTATAAAAGTAGCAACAGAAAGAAAAAATCAACATTCCACTTAATATAAAAAAAGGCGTTTTGCGAAACACTTTTTCAGTGTCAAAGCGCGAGAGGGCTAAGAGTCCTAGGGCGTGAAAGAAGTGATACAGAACTCCGGTCTTATAAGTTTCTAAGTATTTTTCTTCCACTAAATTTTTTAAACCATGTGCCCCAAATGCCCCAATTAAAACGGCGAGGCCTAGAAGAAAAAAGGAAATTTTTGCTAATGTATTTTGTTTCATAGATTTCTCAAGTTAGTAAATATGTTTTAGAGGTCGAATCTTTTATTCCTGGTTTAATAGAGAGATTTTTTCCGGCACTTATTCCTAAGTTTTTAGCACTAGCATCACTCATTCCACCAGTCGAAAAACTCGAACCAATTCTTGGATAAACGCGATTCATATGCATTTCTAGATCGTGTTTAATGATCATGAGTTCATTTTTTGAAAGGGATTTTGTGGCATCTTTGATTTTTTCCACATATCCAATCCCAATTCCTTTTAGGAAGGCATTTTTTGAGGCGGAGCCTTTTAGATCAGGATTTTTCTTTTTTGCATTCTCATAGAGTTCAATTAAAGTGTGCGATAAAAAATCTGCTACATAATGAGCGATCTCAACATTGGCACGAGTCCCTATGACTTCAAGATAAAAATAACCTTTTCCCATATTAAAAACCGGCGAGACATAAAAAGTTTTTAAAATATCATAGATAGCTGAGTGCAGGGCATTTCGTTTAACACCTTCACACACAACTTTTACACAAGTTTCTTCATCATTTTCACTTTTTAGGGCAATGGATTCAAGATTGTGTGCAAGCATCAGCTCATTGGCCTTAATAGTCGCGAGTTCTTTCTCATGAGGATTGTCAGAACTTTGTAGGGCCAAAAGCTTTTTAAGTTTAATTTGTAGACGTTCAAATTTTTCATCAGGAGTACTTAATTCATTATTTTGTTCAACGATATTGGCCGAAGCAAGATAAACGTCTTCATCCCAACCAAAATGTTTACAAATTGTTCTAAAATCTTCGCCATGAACCTCTCGAAGGCCACGAGTAATATAACAAAAATAATGGGCGAGTTCATGACGAAGAACATTTCTAATGACTTCATCGCGAGCTTCAAACATAAGTTTTTTATTCAGACCTACGGTATAGGTTTTATAATCAAAATAACCTAAAAGATTTTGTCCTTCAAAAACCACTAACGATAATGGGAAGTAATAGTTTTTATAAAAAACACGTTTTGATTTAAAAGTAAGTCCCATCTCGCGGGTTACGATATCAAAGAGCATTGGGCGCAATTTCGCTAGAAAGCTTTCTGTCGTTTTAGAATAGATTTTCACAAATGAATTATCGCTAAATTTATATGCTTTGAAAATGACTAAAACATGCGCTTTGTCTCAATAGCAATTTCATATGCTTATTGTGAAATAAATAACAATTGCAATATGTACCAATTATGGTACACCGAGAGGGAGTTGCTGTGAATCTTATTGAATGGAATGAACGGGCCCGAAGTAAAATAAGCGAATTCCCAGAGCAAGTTAAAAAAGACTTAGGGTACTTGGTTTTTAAATTACAGTTGGGTGAGAAGCTATTGATGCCGCATTCGCGCTCAATGCCATTGGTAGGACAAGGGTGTCATCGAATTATCATTTTTCATGCATTTCAAAAAAAGAGCGAGAAAACCAGAGATTTTGATATTGAAATTGGAAAGAAGAATTTGAAAGAGAGATGAAAGGACATATTAAATGAAAAATAATTCAACTATATCAAAAAATTCAAAAGAGCTTGCTCATGCCTTAGGTTTAAGTCCAGTAGATGCTTTTGAATGGGAAGTTCGATATCTTATTACGAAGCGGATTATCTTTTCTGCCCACGCTAGCGAAATGACTATTACCAGTATTGCAAAGAATGCAGGAACTTCTAGGGCGCGAGTAACTAGAATTTTAAAGGATGACACCCTTGGAATTTCTCTTGATGTTTTAGTCAGAGTTTTGGCGGCCATTGGTGACGAGATGAAAATTAGCTTTAAGAAATCGGCCTGATATTGCAGCTAAAACATGAGGTCGTAAATTGCGACCTCATGTTCGTAAAGGATTTGTTTTTATTGTTTGATTACATTCCTAAAATTGACTTTGTGTATTCGCGATTCATTCTCGCAATGTTTTCAATCTTGATGCCTTTCGGGCACTGCGCTTCACATTCAGCTTCGTTGGTACAATTTCCAAATCCAAGCTCATCCATTTTTTCAACCATAGCTTTCGTTCTTGCTGCTGATTCAACTTGTCCTTGTGGTAAAAGTGCAAGTTGAGAAATTTTTGCTGAAACAAAAAGCATGGCAGAAGCATTCTTACATGAAGCTACGCAAGCTCCACATCCAATACATGCCGCTGCATCCATCGCAAGCTCTGCATTTTCATGACCAATTAAAATAGCGTTTCCATCTGGAGCGTTACCAGTGTTTACATTAACAAATCCACCAGCGGCCATGATTTCATCTAAGGCCCCGCGATCAACCATTAAATCTTTTACCACAGGAAATGCTTTAGCTCTCCATGGTTCAATCACGATTTCATCGCCATCTTTAAATTTTCTCATGTGTAACTGACAAGTCGTTACACCTTGTTGTGGCCCGTGCGCTTCACCGTTAATAACCAGTGAACACATTCCACAAATTCCTTCACGACAATCGTGATCGAATGCAATTTGATCACCTTGCTCGCGAACAAGTTTATTATTTAAAATATCTAACATTTCTAAGAAAGACATATCTGGAGATACACCACTTAGGTTGTAATCCATCATTTGTCCTTTATCCTTATTATTTTTTTGTCTCCAAATTTTTAACTTTAGTGACATTGTTTCTGTACTATTTCCGCCCATGCTACACCTACTTGTATGATCTTTGAGTTAATTTAACGTATTCAAACTTCAGCTCCTCAATATGACGAAGTGGGGGCTGATCATCACCTTGATACTCCCAGGCAGCAACGTGTGCGAAGTTTTCATCATCACGTTTAGCTTCACCTTCTTCAGTTTGCGATTCTTCTCTAAAGTGTCCACCACACGATTCTGGTCTCATTAAAGCATCTAGGGCCATCAGCTCGCCAAGTTCAATGAAGTCAGCAACTCGTCCGGCTTTTTCTAATTCAGTGTTCACATCAACACTTCCACCAGTTACTTTTACATCCTTCCAAAAACGATTGCGGATATCTCTAATTTGTTCAATGGCCTTTTTAAGACCAGCTTCATTTCTTGCCATTCCCACGTGATCCCACATTACTTTTCCAAGTTCACGGTGAAATTCATCGACAGTGCGAGTGCCTTTTACAGCTAAAAGTTTTTCGTATTTAGCTTTTGAAGCTTTTTCTGCATTTTCGAATTCAGCATGGCTTGTGCTGATTTTTTCGAATTTATTTGAAGCGAAATAATCACCAATTGTATAAGGGATAACGAAGTATCCATCAGCTAAACCTTGCATTAAGGCAGAAGCACCAAGACGATTTGCTCCGTGGTCAGAGAAGTTTGCTTCTCCTAAAACGAATAGACCTTGAATATTGCTCATTAAATTGTAGTCAACCCATAATCCACCCATTGTGTAGTGAATAGCAGGGTAGATCATCATTGGAGTTTTGTATGGGTTTTGATCTGTAATTTGCTCGTACATATCAAAAAGGTTTCCGTATTTTTCGCGAATTTTATCTTCACCATCGCGCGCGATAGCAGCAGCAAAGTCTAGATAAACTGCAAGCCCAGTGGCTCCAACGCCCTTACCTTCATCACATTGATTCTTAGCATTTCTTGAAGCCACATCACGTGGAACAAGGTTACCAAAAGATGGATAAATTCTCTCTAGATAGTAGTCGCGATCCTCTTCTGGAATCTCATGAGGTGGACGTTTATCACCCTTTGTTTTTGGAACCCAAACGCGTCCGTCATTTCTAAGTGACTCAGACATTAAAGTTAATTTTGATTGATGGTCACCTGATACCGGAATACAAGTCGGGTGAATTTGAGTAAAACATGGGTTTCCAAAATAGGCCCCTTTTTTATATGCGCGAAATGCAGCTGAAGCATTTGATGCTTTAGCATTAGTAGACAAATAGAAAACGTTTCCGTATCCGCCTGTTGCTAAAATAACTGCATCGGCCATGTGACGTTCAAATTCTCCGGTCACAAGATTTCTCATGATAACACCGCGAGCTTTTCCTTCGACGATAACGAGTTCGACCATTTCACGACGAGTGAATGATTTGATTTTTCCGTTATGAACTTCTTTCATCATTGCAGAATAAGCACCTAATAAAAGCTGCTGACCAGTTTGTCCACGAGCATAGAATGTCCTACTTACTTGTGATCCACCAAATGATCTATTTGATAATGTCCCACCGTACTCACGTGCGAACGGAACACCTTGAGCAACACATTGATCAATGATGTTGTTAGCAACTTCAGCAAGGCGATGAACGTTAGCTTCGCGTGCGCGGTAATCTCCACCCTTTACTGTATCGTAAAATAGACGGTAAACAGAGTCCCCATCGTTAGTGTAGTTTTTAGCAGCATTAATTCCACCTTGAGCGGCAATTGAGTGCGCGCGACGAGGAGAATCTTGAATACAGAAAGTTGTCACATTGTATCCTAATTCTGCAAGTGAAGCGGCAGCAGATCCACCGGCCAAACCTGTTCCTACAACAATAACAGAATATTTTCTCTTATTGGCCGGGTTAACGATCTTCATTTTAAATTTATGATTTTTCCATTTTTCAGAAATAGTACCTTCAGGAACTTTTCCATCTAATTTTTTAATAGTCATATTATTTTACTCCCGCTACGTAACAGAAAATTGGAAGAGCTCCAAAACCAACTGCAACGACTAGCCCAAAAAGTTTTGATAATAATTGAATCTTTGACATGTACTTTGGATGATTGAATCCAAGGGATTGAAATGCTGACCAAAACCCGTGAGAAACGTGAATTCCCAATGCCACGACTGCGATCACATAAAAAGCTACGTTAACTGGATTTTGAAACAATTCAATTGTTGTTCGATACACATCTCTTATAACAAGATCTCCATAAGTCGCTTCATAGTAAGCACCAAATTTAATTCCTAAAATGTGCAGAACTAAGAAAACCAATCCGATGATTCCAGTGAATGGCATTGTTCGAGACGCAAAAGTCGATCCGCGTCCAGAATTTTTTCGCATATAATAGCCTTCAGGTCTCGCCATTTTATTTTCCATCGTAAGCTTCATTGCAAGCCCGATGTGCGATAGAAAAATCAGCGCTAAAACAGCCTCTGCAATATAGATAAGTTTGTTAGATGTAAGCGCGTGTGAGTACTTATTAAAAGCCTCTGGGCCTACAAAAAGAAGAAGGTTTCCTGCTAAGTGAGTAATTAAAAACCCACAAAGAAGAAGCCCCGTAATCCCCAAGATCTGCTTTTTTGCGACAGAGCTAAGGGGCGAGCATTTTTTTTCACAGCATGCTGAACCCATAGAAAATGAACTCCTGAACATATAGTTAATAGACGAAAATACTTGATGATTTAATATGATTTTATCCTATCGATAATATAAGGTTAAGTGATTTCTTTGCTGTTCAAGATAATTCTAAATACGCTCGATTTTATCCTAATTAAAACCTTGAAAGTGCGAAGTTTGTTTTTAGAGTTTTATGCGCTCTAAACAATATGAGGCTTAATGAAAACTTTGTGTTAAATTATCTTGGAAAATGATTCGATAAGTTTCTAATAAGGATTACTGTGCAAAAAAATTTAGGGTTATCTGTGGTTGGGTGGAGAGAAGAAGTCACACTTCCTGATTTTCGCTTAAAAGATATTAAAGCAAAAATCGATACAGGTGCGAAAACTTCAGCACTTCATGCAAAAGAAATAAAGTACACTCGAGTGAATGGAAAAAAGCACGTAAGTTTTATTGTCGAGCACGATGATGGAAAAAAAACTCACTTAGAAGTTCCATTGTTAGACGAGCGAGAAATTAGAAGCTCTACAGGAGAGAAGACCTTAAGACCGGTGGTGAAAACCATTATTAAAATGGGCGAAGTGGAATTTAAGGCGGAAATTACTTTAATTAATCGCGATCTGATGGGATTTAAAATGCTCATCGGCAGGGAAGCTCTTAATAATCGTTTTATAATACATCCATCCAAATCTTTTTTCTTAAAAAAAATAAAAATCAAAGAGGATAAAAAATGAAAATTGGAATTTTATCGCGTTCTGATTCTTTATATTCGACGAAGCGCTTATTAGAAGCTGGCAAAGCTCGCGGTCATATTATTGAAGTCATCGACACTTTAAAATGCTACATGGACATTACAAGTAAAAAACCTATGGTTCATTATCAGAACCGAGAATTGCATGATTTTCAGGCCATCATTCCTAGAATCGGTGCTTCGGTAACCTTTTACGGTACAGCAGTTATTCGCCAATTTGAAATGATGGGGGTGGTTTCATTAAATGAATCAGTCGCAATTAGCAGATCACGCGACAAACTTAGATCACTTCAATTATTATCACGAAAAGGATTAGGACTTCCAGTTACGGGCTTTGCTCATTCGACAAAGATGACTCAAGATCTGATAAAACTAGTTGGCGGAGCACCTCTGGTGATTAAACTTTTAGAAGGTACACAAGGTAAAGGTGTGGTGCTCGCTGAAACTGATTCCGCTGCTGAATCCGTGATCGATGCCTTTCGTGAAATGGATGCCAATATTTTAGTTCAAGAATTTATTCGTGAAGCAAATGGCGCAGACATCAGATGTTTTGTCATTGGCGATGAAGTCGTGGCTTCGATGATGAGAAAGGCCAAAGATGGAGAATTTAGATCGAATCTTCATCGTGGAGGAACTGCTGCTATTATCGATATTACGCCAGAAGAAAGACAAGCGGCCATTGATGCCACTAAGGCCATGGGATTAAATGTGGCCGGTGTTGACATGCTTCGCTCTAGTCGCGGACCGCTTATTATGGAAGTTAATTCGAGCCCAGGTTTGCGTGGGATCGAAACAGCAACAGGAATTGATGTAGCAGGAATGATCATTGAGTTTTTAGAACGAATGGAAAATTGTACGAAGACTAAGGGCAATGGCTAAATGGCCTTAAGCGAATTTCCCAAAGAATATTTTATTGAACTTCCTGGCCAAGATTATTTACTGGCACGGCTGACCCTGCACCGCATGAATCATGACTTTATGGTGGAGATGGATATCATCATGCGTGAAAGTGGTAAGATTTGGGCGCACGTAGGATCCCTTTATAAACTCCAAGAAGAAGACGAAGCGGTTGATCGCGGCGTTCAAAAAATCGCAGATTATATTAAAAGTAAGAAAGTTTAAGAATAATCTGTCATTTCCATGACTTACAAAATTCATTTAAAGTCAAAAATATGACTAATCAATAAGTTATCATTTTCGAGTTTTCAGCTACTTATCCTTCTAAAAAGTGCCTGGCACTTTATAAAAAAGTTGGCATGATACTTGTATATAGAATTACATGTGTGTGTTGGACGGATGAAGAAAGGATTTTTTCACCTTCCGCGAATGTCTCTCAAAATGCCCTAGGTGTAATATGACTAGGGCATTTTTGTTTTTAGGCCAGTCTTTTGATTTTGTTGTATTGTTCTTTTGTTTAAAATATCTTAAGAAATTCTGAAATTGAAATTTTAGGATTGTGCATTATAGTTCACTTATATGCTATATCGAACCTTGTTTATTATTTTTATTATACCGTTGCAATTTTTAATCAATCAGAGTGTTTATTCTGTCGAATCTAAAAGAGAGATTACATATACAGGCCATCCTGAATACGTGCCTGTGAGTTATGTGGACGCAAAGAAGAGCAATGTGCACACTGGGGTAATGCCAGAGCTGGTTGCTCTTGCCCTAAAGGAATTAGGTTATAAATCAAAGAGTGTCAGTACTGGGACTTGGGCGAGGGCCCAGGAGGAAGTCCGACGTGGGCGAATTGATATTCTTATCCCTCCCTACCGAACTGCTGAACGTGAAGAGTGGCTACTTTTTCAGGTGACCCCAATTATGATGGATGAAACAGCAATTTTTGTCCCCAAAAATAGCAATAAGTTGGACAGTTATAAGTCGTACCAGGATCTAAAGGGGTTTAAAGGTGTTGCGCTCATTAATGATAGCTTTGGTGATGAGTTTGATAAATTTGATAAAGAAACACTGAAGATGCAGAGGCTCACAACCACTGAGCAATGTTTTAAGTTTTTGTCTAAAGGTCGCGCAGACTATTTAGTTGCTGGATTACATGCAGGAAATAATGTTTTAAAGCAACATAATATCGTCCATGAGTTTAAAATTATCCCAAAGCGAATCATTGTCACAGGTATGTATGTAGGTATTTCAAAAAAGTCCTCACTTGCACGCGATCCTATTTTCGTGGAAAAGTTTAATAAAAAACTAAACGAACTTATTGATCGTGGTCTTGTTCAAGATCTTTTAAAAAAATATTAAGCCTTTAAAAATTGATCATAGATAAGTGATGCCAGAACGCGCGCACCGCTATTGGCCAAATCGTCAAACATGGGATTGTATTCGTAGAAACCAATTCCCATTAATGATTTTTTTTGTTTGTTACAATGCTCTTTTATCGTAGAAACCATTTCTTCAATGACTTGGGGAGATAGGCCTTTGTGATTAACAGCACTCACTGCTTTCATTGATTCGCTTTGATAAACATCCACATCCAGTGAAATAAAAATTGTATCAAAGTCGAATTTGGAGATTATTTTTGTGAGCCATCCATAATCTGAATTTCTAAAACCATGAGTGATTTTTTTTAATTCATCAAAATGTAGTGTTTCCATTTTGGTTTTCGCTAGAGGAGAGTAATTATCTGCTCCATTGGCAAATAGATGAGTTCCAATTTGCAAAATGGAAATTGATTGATCATTTATATGATCGATATTTCTAAAAGGAGTTCCTGAATTTCTCCAGTCGTCAGTGCGGGTATCTAAGTGAGGATCAAGATTTATGATCAGCATTTTTTTGTAGGGATTTAAATTTTTCCAGGCTTTTATCATTGGGAAGAGGTGATCGTGGCCTCCACCTAAATGAATATAAAATGAATTTTGATTTTGCAATTCTTTTGAGATGCGAAGAGTTGCTTGCTCACTCGCTTGATTGAAATCTTCTTTTTCCTCTCTTTCGGAAACAATCGGAGCAATTTTAAAATGATGGTTTGAATCTTGATGGCCGGCCATTTTTTTTAATGTTGTGATAATAATTTCCGGACCAAATAATGACCCTCGACGTCCATTATTTCTAATCGTTCCCCAATCAGATGAACTAGTTAAAAATGTCACAGGTGTATTTTCACTCTGAGGTTTTTCTTTTAGCCCCACACGATCAGGTTTGCGGTTTTTGATTTTGTCCACTACTTGAGTATTATCGTTCACTTTGTTGTATCCTAATTATGTAAAAAACATTTTTGCATAAGGTTTATTTTACCTATATTTTTGCTTGCATCAAATACGATATGCGACGAAACTTAAATAGATGATGAAAAAAGATTGGTACATATTTCAAGGGACACAGCACCGCGGTCCTTTTAGCGTTGATGAATTAGCGAGTATGTTTCGTGAGGGAAATTTAAAGCGCGAAACACTTATTTGGAAAGAAGGGGTTTCTGAGTGGGAACCAATTTTTAAAGTTCCGGAATATGCTTTTTTATTTCATGAAATGCCGACAACTCCGCCAGTGCCAGCGATGGACATCTCTTTACCGACAGGTCCAAAGTTAGAAATGCCTGACCTACCGCCTGATCTGCCACCTCCTATGCCTGCGCTTGGGGCACAGAAAAAGAGCGGCAGCAGTACCAATCATAAAAAAAATCTAACCCCTGCACCTATAGCTTTTAAAGATCCAACCAGACTTGATCTACCACCGGTTCCTGAGCTTACAGAAATGCTTAAAGAAAATGAAGTCAAAGGAAAAAATCTTGCACGGTACAAGTGGATTGTCGTTTTAGTTTTTGTTTTTCTGGTCGGATTAGGCGTCTATCTTGGACTTCAAAGTTATATGAATGTTCCAAAATCTCTCTATATAAGAGGAATTAATCCTTCGAACCTTTCTCGATTAGAAGACGTTGTTCAAAGGAATTTTAATGGAGATGATGTTTCAATAGCCGCAGAATTCGCGTTAACTGTTGATGGAAAAGAAATTTGGATGGCATCTAATTTTAATGGATCGGCACTTCTTCAGGTGACATTAGAATCAGTGCCAGATCGTGTTTTAGGAAAAGCAGAAGTGATTATTGAGTCACGTGCAAGGCTTGCCGATCATCAGGCCAGATTTAATAAAATAAGATTGATTAAGGGAGAGGAGTTTCTTCCGGGTGAATATACTTATAAGTTAAAAGGTAAAAAAATTCATCCACTGAATGACTTAGTACCAACATTACAAAAAATTGAAATGTTTAGAAAGCTCAATGCTGATTTTGTGGTAACAGGGAAAACTATCATTTTTAGTGGCACTAAAAATGATTTTGAATATAAGTTGATTGATTACAAAAAAGAAATCATAAACAATTCAATAAAACCACTAGAAGAAAAATTAGAAAAACTAACGACCTTAAGAGGAATTATTTTAAAAACTAATGAATCTTTCCTCGAAGTTTTTAAAAAATCTAATCCGAAACCAGAAATGAAATCTTTTGAAGAATTTTTTATTCGCGAAGTTTCTCCGATGCTGCAAACGATTGTTAGTGATAGTATCGCCTTAAATGAAAATGAAATAGTGCAAACCTGTAAAACTTTTGGTGAAACTGCAACGGGAATTATTTCCTATGTAAATGGCCAAAAAATATGGAATGCTAAAACCAATAAGCCTTTTGTCGATACCGAACTTAAAAAATTAGATTCCCAAGCTTTCTATCTCGAGATCCAACAAAAACGTTTTGAAGGTGAAATTCGACGTGCCAGAGAGAAAATAAATTAATTTTTTAAATTATTGTTTTTTAGCATGAGACGATGGTTCTGATAGATCTTTGGGGCGATCAAGGAGTTCTTTGGGAAAACCATCTCTTTTAGAATCATTCATAGTATTTGAAGGAAATATTTCTTCTTTTGCTGCTTTTCCAATCCAGCCATTGATGACATTAGTGAGTGCTCTTTTAAATGAACGATCATAGAATTTATCAATAAAATCCGAAAACGGAATAATCTCTCCAGTTTTTAAATTTTTAATTGTTACTGCTGATTCAGGAACAATGTATTGCAGCTCACGATATTTCAATTCACCATTTGGTATTTTCTTCATTTTATCAACATAACTAGACTCACCAGATTTAGCATCAAAAGAGAGTCGAAATTTATCTGGATAGGCTTTTAAAATAGTAGCGATTTTTTCTGCTGCTTCATTTGCTTTAAAATCAGTAAAAAGAATTTTAAGTGGCATGGTTTTTCTGGCATCATCAAAAGTTTTTTTCCCTAATTTTAGAGATTCCTCGTCTTTAGGAAATTTTATCCAGCTGTCCTTTAATTGATTTTTATTGACAACATTTTGATCGGCAATAGCAGGAATAAATAATCCAGGCTTTTCGTTTCCATTTGTTGTAATACCTTCTGAGCTAATACTCAGCTTAAGAGTGTCACCATTAAAATTTGAAACAATTCCTGCATGCTCAACTGCACGGAGAGAAGTCGAAAAAAAAGAAGTGAAACCAAATAATAAAACAGCAGAAATGAACGACTTTTTAAGCATAAAAAACCTCATCGAAATCCCTATCGGAAATGTTTAAGAAATACTTTAGTCGGGTAATTGAACCTTTGTAAATTCTCTAGAATGTTACAGTATATGCCTTTAGGTACTCACCAGCGCGTGTGCCTTCAGTAAGATAATTTCCTTTGTCGTCCAGTCTTACTTTTGAGCCAAAAAATTTTGGATCGTGTTCAAAAATGATTGTGAGATTATGATCACTCGTGAACTTTAAAACGCGGCGTTTGTCGGCAGTAGTTATTCCAGGAGATAAATCATAGGCCATGACCCATGGAATGTGCACGTGATTACTTGTGGGAATTAAATCAGCTAAGTAGATAAATTTGTCATCATAAGGATGAATAAGAAATGGCGTGTGACCTTGGCTCGTTAAAAATTTAATGTCATCAACCACCACGCCATTTTCACCCTCAAGCCAATGTATTTTTTTATTTTCCGCGTACCAATCAATCACGGGATTAAAAATATTATTGTGAAATGATCCGGCATCTTTTTCATAGGGAGTTTGGGCATATTTATAATGTTCTTTATGCAAATGTAATGTGGCATTTTTTAAAACTGGTGTAATTTTTCCATCCACCATTTCCCCAATTCCACCGGCATGGTCAAAATGCAAATGGGAGATTACTAAATCCGTAATATCTTCTAGTTTTAAATTAATTTCTGCTAATGCTTTTTTTAGAGGAGAGTCACCTTTTGTGACATGAAACCTTTCATCAAATTTGTCACCGTGATAATCACCAATACCCGTATCAATTAAAATATTTTTTCCATTATTTTGAATTAGCAGCAAGCGCAGGGCGAGGTCAATACGATTTTGGGCGTCTGCCGGATGAACTTTACTCCACATAGGCTTAGGAATAATTCCAAACATCGCGCCACCGTCTAATCTAAAGCTTGCAGGTTCGACGATTGTATATTTTTTCATTTTTAGATCCTCAAAGAAAATTAAGATTTCTAAGTTTCACCACTTTTCATTTAATTGAAAAGGGCAAATTTAAGACGCATATTCCTTTCATCTTTTGTCGTATTAGTTAAATTTGATGAAATTCTTCGTAAAATCCAAAAAAAATCAACAATATTGGGCGATGCTCCTTTAAGCTTTTTCTCTGGGACTTTAAGATATGGGCCAGCACAGAATTAACGCGTATAACGCTCTCAATACGATGAGGAGACACTATGAACGTCCATGAGTATCAAGCTAAAGAATTGATGCGCAAATTTGGTATTAAAGTATTAAACGGAAAAGTTGCTAAGACTGTCGACGAAGCAGTTAAGGGCGCACAAGATCTAGGTGGAAAAGTTTGGGTTGTGAAAGCTCAAATTCACGCTGGAGGAAGAGGAAAAGCAGGCGGGGTAAAAGTTGCGAAATCGCTAGACGAAGTAAAAAATTATGCTAGTCAAATTCTTCACTCTACACTTGTTACTCACCAAACAGGTCCAGAAGGAAAAAAAGTGAACACACTTCTGATTGAAGAAGGTTGTAATATTGCAAAAGAATTTTATCTTGGCGTTGTTCTCGATCGTAACACTTCAAAAATTACTTTTATGGCTTCAAAAGAAGGTGGGGTAGAGATTGAAGAAGTTGCTCATAAAAATCCAGAAGCTATTGTTAAAGTTGCTGTAGAGCCAGGAGCAGGATACCAACCATATATTGGAAGAATCATCTCAAACGCTCTAGGTCTTACAGGAGATCAAGCAAAAGATGCCGATAAATTCTACAAAGGTTTATATACATTGTATGTGGAGTCAGATTGTTCAATAGCAGAAATTAACCCACTCGTATTAACAGGTGAGGGTTCAATCATTGCATTAGATGCAAAATTAAATTTCGATGAAAATGCCATGTTTAGACATCCTGATATTATGGCCTATAGAGATCTAACTGAAGAATCAGCAAAAGAAGTTGAAGCTTCAAAATATGGTCTGTCTTATATTGAGTTAGATGGAAATATTGGTTGCCTTGTAAACGGTGCGGGTCTTGCGATGGCCACTCTTGATATCGTAAAACTTCACGGTGGAAATGCTGCGAACTTTCTAGATGTTGGTGGAGGCGCTACAAAAGAAGCAGTAGAGCAGGCATTTAGAATTATTTTATCTGATCCAAACGTAAAAGCGATCTTAGTCAATATCTTTGGTGGGATCATGAAATGTGACATCATCGCAGAAGGTGTCATTGCAGCAGCTAAAGCTGTATCACTTAAAGTTCCTCTGGTTGTTCGTCTTGAAGGAACAAACGTTGAGCTTGGAAAGAAAATTTTAAATGAATCTGGTCTTGCGATTACAGCAGCTGGTGATTTAGGTGATGCAGCTAAAAAAGTAGTAGCTGCTGCTAAGGGAGTTTAATTTTATGGCAATCATGATCGATAAAAATACACGTTTAATCACAATTGGAATTACTGGAAAACAAGGAACGTTTCATACGAAACAATCTGAAGCTTATGGGACAAAAGTTGTTGGTGGAGTTACACCAGGAAAAGGCGGAACTATTCACGAAGGCTGGCCGGTATTTAACACAGTTAAAGAAGCAGTGAAATCAACACAAGCAAATGCGGCGATGGTATTTGTTCCACCTCCTTTCGCGGCCGATGCGATCTTAGAATGTATCGAAGCAAAACTTCCAATCATTATCACCATTACAGAAGGAATTCCTATTTTAGATATGGTGAAAGTAAAAGATGCACTATCAAGAAATCCAGAAGTGAGATTGGTTGGCCCTAACTGTCCAGGAGTTATTACACCAGGTCAGTGTAAAATCGGAATTATGCCAGGACATATTCACCTTCCTGGAAGAATCGGAATTATTTCTCGCTCTGGAACACTTACATACGAAGCAGTTGGACAGTTAACAGCTCGTGGAATTGGTCAATCAACATGTGTTGGTATCGGTGGTGACCCAGTTAATGGAACAAACTTCATTGACGTTCTAGATATGTTCAACAAAGATCCTGACACTGACGGAGTTATCATGATCGGAGAAATCGGTGGATCTGCAGAAACTGATGCTGCACGATGGATTCAAAAGAACATGAAAAAACCAGTGGTAGGTTTTATTGCAGGTGCAGCAGCTCCAAAAGGTAAAAGAATGGGACATGCAGGTGCGCTTATCTCTGGAGAAGACGACACTGCTGCGGCGAAGTTTAAAGTTTTAGAAGAGTGTGGTATCACTGTGGCGAGAAGCCCTGCGGACTTGGCTTCTAAAATGGAAGAAGCCATGAAGGCAAAGAATATTACAATTCGTAATTCATAGTTAAATAAGATTCTTAAAAGGAGAAATATAATGGAAAGAACATTTTCAATCGTAAAACCAAATGCAGTAGAAGATAACAACATTGGAAACATCGTAGCTAGGTTCGAAAAAGAGGGTCTTCGTATCGCTGCGATGAAATTAGCAAAACTTTCAAAAGAGAAAGCAGAAGGTTTTTATATTGAGCACCGCGAGCGACCATTTTTTGGTTCTCTTGTATCTTTCATGACTTCGGGTCCAGTTGTATTAATGGTTCTTGAAGGTGAAAATGCTGTTGAGAAAAACAGAAAAATCATGGGAGCAACAAATCCAGCAAACGCTGAAGATAATACATTGAGAAAGCTATACGCTAAATCAATCGAAGCTAACGCTGTTCACGGGTCTGATTCTCAAGCAGCAGCTGACAGAGAAATTAATTATTTTTTCGATAAGAATGAAGTAATCGGAAGATACTAATTCTTGATGGATTAAGATTTATATAAAAAAGGGCCAAGTTGTTTGGCCCTTTTTTTTTTGAATTAAAACAAATTTACTATAAGATGTGTGAATGAATTCTTCAAATACCATTCAAAAATTTAATATTGCTGGAATGACCTGCGCGGCTTGTGCTGCTCGCATTGAAAAAGGACTAGCTAAGCTCCCTGGAATTGAGAGTGCAATGGTTAATCTGGCCACGGAAAAGGCCCAAATTCACTTTGATTCAAGCATAACCACACCTCAGACGATTATCGAAAAAATAGAAAGTATTGGTTATCAAGCAAGTTTAATCTCAGAAAGATATGATGAAGAAGAAACAAATTCGAATTCCAGAAAACAGGAGCTGAAAAACGATAAAAGAGATCTTTTAATTGCAAGTTTGTTGACTGCCCCACTAATTTTTCCGATGTTATTTATGCCTTTTGGATTCATGCTTATGCCCAATGCTTGGGCGCAATTGATTCTCACTATACCGGTACTTTTTTATTTTGGTTTTCGTTTTTTTAAATCGGCCTACAATGCTATTTTAAATTTTTCCGGAAATATGGATCTGTTAGTGACGATTGGAACGAGTTCAGCTTTTTTTCTAAGTATATATCATCTGATTTTAAATGAACAAGATAATGGAATTCATGCACAGATGCGACCGCTTTATTTTGAAAGTGCTAGTGTTATTATCACGCTTGTTCTTTTGGGAAAATACCTGGAGAAAAGAGCAAAAGGGCAAACCACTGAAGCCATCAAAGCGCTAAAGGATATTATTCCGGATACTGCCACGATACTGATTGATGACGTTGAAAAAACTATTTTAGTGAAAGAGGTGATTGTCGGAAATATAGTAATTGTGAAACCCGCTGAACGTATTCCTGTTGATGGTAAAGTGATAAACGGTGAAAGCTCCGTTGATGAATCATTAATAACCGGAGAGAGTCTTCCGGTACACAAATTGATTAATGATTCTGTTATTGGTGGATCAATAAACAACGAAGGACTCATCAAAATTTTAGTTACAAAAGTTGGTAGCGAGACTTTGTTATCAAAAATTATTAAATCTGTTGAAGATGCGCAAATGAACAAAGCACCGATTCAGCGTTTAGCAGATAAAATAAGTGCGGTTTTTGTTCCTGTGGTCTTACTTATTTCGCTGCTTACTTTTTTTGGTTGGTATTTTAAAACAGGAATATTTGAAGTCTCACTTATTAATGCCATTGCAGTCCTGGTCATTGCTTGTCCATGCGCTTTAGGACTTGCTACTCCTACATCGATTATGGTGGGAACAGGTCTTGCCGCTAAAAAAGGAATTCTTATTCAGGATGCAGAAAGCTTAGAGCGCGCACATAAAGTTCAGGTGGTGGCCTTTGATAAAACGGGAACATTAACTGTCGGCAAACCTTTATTGGTTAGTTATAAAAATATTTCTAGTTTTTCAGATGAAGAATTTTTGCGTCTTGTTGGTAGTTTGGGAAAGACTAATTTGCACCCGCTATCACAAGCCTTAGCAAGTAAAATGCATGAGCTTAATTTAATATCGCTAACAATTCTTAATAGCAGAAATGTTCCCGGACTTGGGTTTGGCGGAGAAATTAAAAGTGAGAGTTTTATTATTGGTAACTTAAAATTTATGCGGGAAAATCAGGTTGATTATTCGATTTATCAAAGCGAAATCGATGAATATATGGGGCAAGGTTTTACACTTTCGATTATTGCTAATTTAACCCAAAAAAAAATCTTAGGATTTCTGGCCTTTTCGGATCAAATTAAGAATGAAAGTTTTGATGCGATAAAAACTCTTCACCAAAATGGAATTCAAACAATCATGATCACTGGAGACCATGAAAGTGCGGCAAACAAAATAGCAAAAGCTTTAGGTATTGACTCCGTTTATTCAAATGTCTCACCAACAGAAAAATTAAAAATTATAGAGAAAATTAAAGGTCAAGGATTTGTCGTAGCAATGGTTGGGGATGGAGTGAATGATGCTCCAGCATTGGCGAAAAGTGATGTGGGAATCGCTATGTCCACGGGCTCAGATGTGGCCATGCATACAGCAGGTATTACACTTATGCGTGGAAATCCCATGCTTATACCAGATGCTCTTTTTATTTCTAAAAAAACGTACAACAAAATTAAGCAAAATCTTTTTTTGGCCTTTGTGTATAATATAATCGGGATTCCGTTAGCTGCTCTTGGAATGTTAAATCCTATGATTGCTGGTCTTGCCATGGCACTAAGTAGTGTAAGTGTTGTGACTAATGCTTTAATGCTTAAAAGGATCAGAATGGAGTTTCGAAGTTTGACATCTTCTTAGATGTTGCTTAACATCCTTCTCCTATGACCGCACTACAAATTTTAATGGGCATTTATGTAGTTATCAGCTTGATTAATATTTTGATTGCTGCAATTCAATATTACAACGATAAAAACCCCGTTCAAAAAACTATTCTTATCTATTGGATTAGTAACTTTATAATAATTGGTGCCAATGGATTATTTTTAGAAAATGATATGAAAGTCATTACGATAGCGACTTTAGGTATTTTTTTCACAAATTTATTATTAGGCTCATTTTTTGCTAAAATTCATAGAGTCACTGTTCCAATTAAGCCTTTATTTGTTTTTTACATTTGTTGTTATTTAATTTCTTGGTTGTTTTTTTATCTCGGTGCTAGTTTCACTTATTATGGGATTTTTTCCTTAATTGGATGTGTAACTCCACTGGGGTTTCATATATATAAAGTTTTGAAAAATAAAAAAAGAAATCTAACTATAACCCAAAAAATTTTTGCTGGTTTAAGTATCTTTATGATCTTGCACTGGCTTGACGCTGCATTTGTCCGTTTAAGCCCAGAATTATACTTTTTTGGAAATTGCATTGCTTTGGCCATACTGCAGATTTTATCTATTCTTACTCCAATGATGGGAACTGAACATACCTTGCAGCTTCGCAATGAGCTTTTAGAGGAAGAAGTTAAGCAAAAAGTTAAAAAATTAACTGAGGTCGAAATGAGCCTTTGGGAAGCCAATAAGCTCGCTAGTCTAGGGCAGCTCTCTGGGGGAGTCGCACACGAAATCAATAACCCTTTACAAATTATTACTCTCTATACGGAAGCTTTAAAGATACAGGCCGAAAATGGAGTTGTAAGTGCAGGAGATGTAATTAGTAAAACAACGAGAATTGAAAATATGATTGAGCGAATTTCAGAAATAACTAATAGCTTGCGAAAAATTGCTCGTGATCATCGTACGATAAAAATGCAAAAAAATGATCTAATTCAGATTATCAAAGAGACTGTTCTCTTGTGTCATGACAAAATTGTCACAAAAAATATTAATCTAAAATTAAATTTTCCTTTGGACCACCTATTTATAGAATGTAATTCGATTGAAATTTCTCAAGTTATATTAAATCTACTCAATAATAGTATTGATGCTGTTGAGTGTTTAGAGAAAAAAGAGATCGTCCTTAGTATTATAGAAACTAGGACAGCAAGCGAGACTAAGGATGAATATTTTATCGAATTAAAAATTGAAGATAGTGGACAAATCCCTGATCATGTCGTTCCACATTTGATGGAGCCTTTTTTTACTACAAAGCCTCAGGGTAGAGGAACAGGTCTTGGTTTAAGTATAGCCAAATCTATAATTGAGAACCATGGCGCGAAGTTGTATTATGATAAAACAAAACTCAATACTACTTTTGTTATTGAATTTCATAGTTTAATGATTTTAGAGTCTATTAATCCGATTTAATAAATATGAATTATAAAATTTTAATTGTAGATGATGAGCTGGATATTCGTGACCTCTTGAGTATGTTTTTAGAAAATGAAGGTTTCGAAATAGAAACAGCTGTAGATGGTTTAGATGCTATTGAAAAAATAAATATTTCCCGACCTAATTTAGTGATTAGCGATATTAGAATGCCACGTTGTAATGGATTTGAGCTGTTTGAATTTATTGTAAATATGGGAGCTCCATGCATACCCGTGCTTTTTATTTCAGGCTATGTCGGCATGGATATCGAAAAATATGTTTCATATGAAAACTTTGCAGGTTTTATTTCAAAGCCTATGAAACTTAGCACTCTTAAGCAAAGGATTCATGAAATTAAAGAATAAATAGCTGACTTACTTACTCTGCTCTCTTTATAGATTGAAACAGCGCTCAGCTGTGGCCAAATAATAGATCTAATCTGATCGATAAATTTAATTGATAATGAAGTCGTTACCTCGTTTTTTTAATTAATAAAAGAGACCTTTGTAATTTTTACAGGAGTGATTGAGTGTGGTGCCATTTTCTTT